>Ga0315282_10001723_pt1 | contig 40873 bp, 34 predicted proteins | sample YL17G07_20_MG_FD_203693 | JGI IMG/M metagenome (GOLD analysis project Ga0315282, IMG submission 203693) | Sediment microbial communities from Yellowstone Lake, YNP, Wyoming, USA - YL17G07_20 | ecosystem: Environmental > Aquatic > Freshwater > Lake > Sediment | place: USA: Wyoming | collected...
ATGCTGAAAATCCAGGGACACGTTACCGAATGCATATTTTCTAGCCGGCCAGCATTTATGTCAGGAGCCGCATTCGGTACATGTCCCGGATTTTCCTCCACGCCTCAAAAAATGGGGGAACTCCTGGCAATGATCGAATTGACAAAACCTCCGGTCCTGAGTCAGAATTTTTGCTTTTAAAGCCATGAAAAAGCAGGTTCTCCTGTCCGCCTCGCTGTTCCATGCCCTGAACGACGCCGCCACGGTCGTGGTGCCCATGACCCTGCCCTTCCTCTACAGCCAGAAATTTCTCATCACCCGCTATGCCCAGATCGGATGGCTATCAAACTTGGGCCTGATGGCCACCCTCATCTTCCAAATGCTTATCGCCCATTGGGCGGACCGTTTCGCCTATAAAAAGCTCCTGGTGGTGAGCTGCCTGGGCTTGACCGCCTCGCTGGCTTTGATCACCACGGCTCAAACCTTCGGCAGCCTTCTCCTCTTCCATATCCTGATGCGCATCTTCAGCAGCTTCTACCATCCCCTGGGTATTTCCCTAGTGTCCAAGACACATCAGCAGCACGAGATCGATCAGGCCATGGGCGTGCAGAGCGGCTCCGGAAACCTGGGCGTCTTCCTCGCTTTTCTGACCAGCGGGTTCTTGACCCAGGTGTACGGCTGGCGACTGCCCCTCCTGGTTTGGGCTGCCATCGGCCTGCTCCTGGGAGTCCTGAGCTATCTGGCCGTCCGCCGCATCACCCCCTCTGCCGAAAAGCCTCCCTTGCCCAAGGTTTCGCGTTGGCTGCGGACGGCGGCCCGGATCAAGGACTACATTCCCGGTTTCATCTACGGCGGGGCGGGCTGGAGCGTGACCGTCTATTATGCCCCCTCGCTCTTCAACCACAAGTTCAATGTGCCTTTGGGCCAGACCGGCATCTTCCTAGCGGCCTGGGTTGGATTCGGATCGATAGTTGCTTATTTCTTTGGATGGCTCAGCCAGCGGCTCGGACGCAGGAACCTCTCTATTTTGTCCATGTTCGGCTCGGCCGCAACTCTGGCCGTCATCGGCCTGGCCCCTTATAACGGCCTGGCCCTGGCCGGCCTCATTCTTTTCGGAGTTTTTCTATTATTGATTTATCCGGCCATGCAGTCTTTCGTGGGCAACACAGTCGAGGATAAGGACCAGGCCTTGGCCTTCAGCCTGGTGGCCAACATCCAGGTTTTATCCGGGGCCTTGGTCGTGCTGCTGGCCGGATTCCTCTCCGACCGGTTCGGGATTCACACCCCATTCCTGCTCATGTCCGGGCTGGGCGCCCTGCTGACGGCTTTCTACTGGATCCGCACCCCTAAAGACTGAGCTTTGTGCGGGAAGGGGGACTAAGAAAACAACATGGTCTGTCATCTGCAGCTGTCATCTGAAAAAAAATTTAATGAAACTTGAAGAAGAAATAGTGATATAATTTTTGCCCCGCGGGGAGCTCCTAAGCTTCGGCTCGGAGCTGAGAACCTCAGGATAGACTGAGGGACCCGTTGAACCTGATCAGGATAATGCCTGCGAAGGGAGGCCATTATGAACCGAATCAAACTTCCAGACCTGGGGAAAATCCACCCAGCCTTTTTCGATCGCGTTATTTACCCCCGATTGGGTGCCCAGGACACTGCTGTCCTGATCGGCCCCCGGCACGGTGTCGATTACGGCGTTATTGAGGTCGGAGGCCAATGCCTGGCCATGTCCACCGATCCCTTTTTCATCGTTCCTGCCCTGGGGTTCAAGCGGGCCGCTTGGTTCGGATTTCACATCATCTTCTGCGATGTGGCCGTCTCCGGGCTGAAGCCGAGATATCTAACCATCGACTTGAACCTCCCCCCCGAGATGACGTCCCGCCAGCTGGAAGAAATGTGGGAGACTATTCACCATGAAGCCCGCAAATACGGCATCAGTATCGTTACAGGCCACACGGCCCGCTATGCCGGGTGCAACTATCCGATGGTGGGCGGCGCGACTTCCATCGCCGTCGGCCAAAAAAACGAGCTGCGCGGGCCGCACCGGGTCACGGTGGGCGACAGCATTGTGATCACCAAAGGACCGGCCGTGGAAACGACCGGCCTGCTGGCCGTGTCCTTCCCCCAAAAATTCATTCAGGCCGGCGGGTCTGAATTCCAGAAAGAGGCCGAGGATGTTTTTTCTCAGATGAGCGTGATGGACGACTGCGCCGTGGCCCGCGAGTTCAGCGCCGTCCGGGTCATGCATGACGCCACCGAGTGCGGCGTTTGGGGAGGCCTGTATGAGATGGCCTTGGCTGGACGCTACGGCCTGCGCATCGAGGAAGAATGGATCCCGGTTCAGCCGGTAGTCAGGCGCACGGCCGAACTATTCGGTTTTGATCCTTTCTGCGCCATCAGCGAAGGGACGCTCATAGCGGTGGTCGACAAAAAGCAAGCTCCGGCACTGGTCAACGCCTTTGAAAAAGAAAGGATTCCCAGCGCTGTCGTGGGCGAAGTGGTCTCCAGAAAACAGGGTTTGAGTATCGTCAAGGGAAATAAAGCGCGGTCTTTGGCGCATCCCCGCTTGGACCCTTACTGGCAGTTGGTCGAGAGACTCTCCAAAGGCGTTGTTTAACCCTTTTTCTTCTAATCGTTTCTCTTTTTGAATTTCTCCAAAAGCTGCTCATAGATGGTATTGAGGTCCGTGTCCCGGCCGTCGATGAAGACCTTCTTGATCTGCGTTTTGAAATCCAGGATGTCGCCGTCAGCCAGAACGATATTGGCCGCTTTTCCTTTTTCCAAACTCCCCATCCGGCCGGCCACGCCCAGAATTTCGGCGGCGTTGATGGTCACCGCTTTGAGGGCTTCTCTTTTGTCCAGCCCGAAAGCCGCCGCTTTGGCGGCGTGGTAAGGTAAATCCTTGGCCGCGCTCGAGCTCTGGGAGGAGAAGGCAATTTTGACGCCGGCCTGGGCCAGCAGGGCCGGCGTGCGATAAAGGGCGTCATAGCCGTCCTCCCAGGAAGCCGGCATGTTGGTCAGCGGGGCGAAAACAACCGGCAGGCCGGATTTTTGAATTTCCTCCACGCATTTCCAGCCCTGGGTCACGGCGTAGAGGACGGCCTTCAGCTTTTCCTTGTGGACGAACTGGATGGCCTCCTTGATGTCCTTGTCGGAATGAACGGAGATCCACAGGGGGATCTCGCCCCGCAGCACGGGCTGCAGGAATTCATCGGCTTCATTAAAATCAGGGAGGGCCGGCCGGCGGGCCTTTTCCGCGTATTCTTTTTGTTTCTCATAGGCTCGCGCCCGGCGGAAGGCCTCCTCCAGCTCCTTGAACGGCTGGGAGGGCTCGGCCCCGGCGGCGGCGGCCGGCCGCTGGAATCCCGGGCGGCCCATGGAGGGAAGGTCCACGTGCATGGCCACCGGAGCCTTAATCAGCATCTCCGTGGGTGTCCAGCCCGTCAGTCTCACCAGGCCGCTCTGGCCGGAGATAAGCCCCCCCGATGGGGCGACCAGGGCGGCGGTGATGCCGTTGGCCCGGGCGATGGGGATGTGCATGGAATCCGGCCGTAAGGCTTCCCAGGCGCGGAGCTGCGGGTTGATCCGTCCCAGCTCCCGGAAGTCCACTGTCTGGGGCATCTGGCCGATCTCGGCCAGGCCCAGCGTGCTATAGCAGTCGATAAGGCCGGGGTAAGCGATGAGGCCCGGGGCTTCGATGACCGCCGCTCCTTCCGGGATGGCCACCTCCGGGCCGACGGCCTCGATAAGGCCGTCCTTGATCAGGATGACTCCGGAGGGAATATCGGCCGAGGTCACCGGAATGATGCGGGCGCCCTTGATGGCGATGAGGGACGGAGTTTTTTCGGCGCCGCGCAGGATCGAGGTCAGGACGAAGAGAAACACCACAAGGCAACGGCTGATGCGGTTCATCGGACACCTCCCGCCTGTTTTTGGGCCCTAACTTTTTTAGCCGCCTCCTCCCGTTCCTGGAGATAGGCCGCCCGGTCGAAGTAAATGTCACCCTCGATGACGGTCAGGTCGCAGCGGGCGTAGGCGCTCAGGGGATGCTCGTTGAATACGGCCAGGTCGCCGTGTTTCCCCTCCTCCAGGCTGCCCACGATCTTGTCCACCCCGAGTTGGATGGCCGGGTTGATAGTGATGAGCCGCAAGGCTTCATCCTCGGTCAGCCGGCCGTATCTCAGGGTCTTGCCGGCCTCATTGAACAGCCGGCGGATTCTCTCGCCGCCGTCGGAGTTTAGGGAGACGAGAAGGCCCTGGCGGGTGCAGGTGGCGGCGCTCAGGGCGATGCCCTCGGCCGCCTCGATTTTATAGGCCCAGCTGTCGATGAACACCGAGGTCCCCACGCCGGCCTCCTTGAGCTCTTTGGTGATTTTAAAGGCCTCGGGGATATGCTCGAAGCAGGCCACCTTGAAACCGAACTCTTTGGCCAGCCCCAGGAACTCGAGCGACTCGTCCGCCCGATAGCTGTGGACTCGAGCCACCAGCTTCCCGCGCAGGAGGTCGGCCAGCGCCTCCAGCCGCAGGTCCTTTCGCGGGGGCAGGAGATCCTTGGGCGGATTTTTCATTTGCTTTTGGGCCTGGTAGCGGTCCCCCTGCTCCATATAAGTCCGGGCCCGGAGCAGCTCGCGCCGGATGAGGGCCTTGACGCCCATCCGGGACTGCGGGTAGCGGAGCCCCTCGGAATCGGACAGGTTGGCCCGTTTTGGATTTTCGCCCAAGGCGAACTTGAGCGTCCGGAAAGCTTGGGGGACGACCATGTCTTCAGAAGGCCGGCCCCATTTCAAGGAGAGGACGACGTTCTGTCCGCCGATGGGGTTGGCGCTGCCGTGCATGGTGTGGACCATGGTCACCCCGCCGCTCAGGGCGGTGAAGATGGACAGGTCCTCGGCATTGAGGACGTCGGCCATATCCACTTCGGCCGTGTCCGTATCGGCCGACTCGTTGGTGCCGCTGAGGGCGATATGAGTATGGGAGTCGATAATTCCCGGGATGACATATTTCCCCGAAGCGTCGTAGGTCCTGATGCCGGGCGGAGCTTCCAGGCCGGCCCCTATGGCTCGGATGATTCCGTCCCGGATAAGGATGTCCCCCCCGTCCAGGACGCCGCGGGTCACGGTCAGGATTTTACCGTTTTTGATCAGCAGGTCGCCGCCCTTAGCCGGAGCGGGAGCCGCGACCAAGCCCAGCAAGGTCAACAGGAGAATAATCCGGCGTGTCTTCATCGTCCGCTCCTTACTCTTTAGGCGCCCTGGTCAGACGGACCTCTGCGCTGCCCATGGGAAAGGCGAGCGACCCCTCGATGAGATCCTTGTCCACGGTGCCCTGAAAGGCAAAACTCATCGACTGACCCATGATCACTGTTTCGATGGTGAAGGTGAGGGCGCTGCCGCTGAGAACCCCCTCGCTGATGTCCCGCTTGTTGCCCATGACGGTGGCGGTTCCGGAGACCTGGCTTCCCTGCTGGTCGAGTTCCAGGCTGATATCCAGCTCGCCCAGGGGGCTGACGATCTTGCCCTGCCATGACCCGCTCAAGCTGACCTCCGCCGGCCCGGCGCCGGCCGGCGGAGCTTTTTCTGCGCTGAACATCTGGCCGTCCACAAAGACTTTTTTCACTTGAGTTTTCTCCTCGAAAATCTCGCCCGAGGTCAGGATGATGTTGGCGATCTTTCCCGCTTCCAAGCTGCCCAGCATCGACTCCACGCCCAGAAACCGGGCGGGCCGGATGGTCAGGGCTTTCAAGGCTTCCTCCCGAGGAAGTCCGGCCTTAATGGCCGCCCTGGCATTTTTCAGGATGTCTTCAACCTTGCTCAGGCCGCAGGAGGTCAGGGCGAATGGAATCCCCGCCTTGAAAAGGGCCGCGGCGTTGGCCGGATAAATTTCCTCTTGGGCCTTTTTTTTCAGCTCATCGCCCTGGTTGGCGTAAAGGCTGGTCAGGGGAGGCTTGAAGGAGAGCGAGACAAGAAGGGGCACTTGAGCCCGCTTGACCGCCTCGGCGACCCGCCAGGCCTCATTAGCCCCGCTCAACAGCGAATTGAGCTTGAATTCTTCAATGAGGCGAATGGCCCGCTTGATGTCCTCTTGGTTGGCGCAGGTGAATATGACCGGCCGCTTGTCCACAACGTAGGGCCGGAGAGCTTCCAGGAAAGGGCTGTACTCCGGACGCTTGAAGCGACGGGGAGAGGCGCTCCAGGCTGCCTGATGCCGGGCGTAGTCCTGCGTGTCGAGAAAAGATTGCCGTAGAGCGGCCATGGTTCCCATCAGGCTGGAGGGATAGACGCCGCGCTCGGTCGCAAAATTGATGTGCAGGGCCACCGGCTGGCGGATGACCATGGCCGCGGGTTTATCGCCGTTCAGGTTGAGGAGGACGCTCTGGCCGGCGAAGATCCCCTTGCTGGGTACAACCAGCACGGTAGTGAAGCCCAGGCGCTGAAGCCCGGCCCGCTCAGCCTTGGTGGGCTTGAGCAGCTTGAAGGCTTGTGTTTCGGGCGTGAAGCCTTGAGGCCCGGCCGACTGGGGCTGGGCCGGACCTCCACGCCCCATGCCCGCCGGTTCTTCCCTGGCCGGCTCGAGAAACGCCTGGGAATGAGCGTCCAGCAGGCCCGGGTAAGCAGTCAGGCCCTGGCCGTCGATGACTTCCGCATCCTGGGGAACAGCGATTTTGTCCGCCGGCCCGACTGCTTCGATGAGGCCGTCCCGGATGATGATTGTTCCCTTCTCCAGGACAGGGCCGCTGACCGGAACGACCTTGCAGTTCACCACGGCATAGGTCGGCCCGACATCGGCCGGCCAAGCCGCTTCAGGGCCCAGCCACAGGACAAGGCAGAGAAAGAGCAGGGTTGTTTTCTTCACCTTGAATGGCCTCCTTGGCGGGAGAAATTTCTATGGGCCTTGGTTTCCATAGAGCAACTCGAAAGATTCTAACAAAACCCCCGGCGAGAGTCTATATCTGCACGCTAATGACAAGGACCCCTGTTTCCGTAATGATATTGTCCGTGAGGTTTTGTTAAGGCGCCAGCCCTTGCCTCTTGCGCCGAATCCCTTTAGGATGTTAATCACGATTTACAACCGCCATGACCGAAGGGATCAAAAAAATATTCGCCGAGGTGGCTCCGACCTATGAACTCGTCAACCATGTTTTGACCTTCGGGTTGGATGTTATCTGGAGAAAAAGGGCAGCCCGGATAGCCTCCCGCAAGGGAGGCAGTCGCTGGCTGGATGTCTGCTCCGGGACGGGCGAAATGGCCCGTGAGCTGAGCCGCTTGGCCCCGGCCGGCGCCACGTTGACCGCCGTGGACTTTTCCTGGCCGATGCTTCGCCGTTCTTCAAATAAAGCGCGGCGGTTTCATTTTCACCCAGCTGCGGCCCGGCTTCCCCGCCTGCCATTTGCCGACGGGACTTTCGACCTGGTGACGATCTCTTTCGCCACGCGCAATATCAACACGAACCGAAAGGCCCTCCTGGCCTGTTTCAGAGAATTTCACCGCGTCCTCAGGCCCGTCGGCCTCTTTGTCAACCTGGAGACAAGCCAGCCGGCCGATCCTTTCATCAGGAAGCTTTTTCATTTATATATAAGGACAACGGTCAAGGCTATCGGCCGAATGATATCCGGCTCCCGCGCCGGATACATCTACCTCGCCTCGACCATCCCCCGCTTCTATGATGCGCCGGCCTCGGCCGAGCTGCTCCACGAGGCCGGCTTCGGCCCTGTTTCTTTTAAACGATCTCTCTTCGGGGCCGCGACGGTTCACCTGGCAGTCAAACCCCCGGAAAACCTGCGTTATCGATTGAAATTATTTTATGATATATTGAGCTTATGACAATCATCGAGACCCCGATATCCCTGAGCGACATCAAGATGATGGCTCAGGACCGGTTCGGGAATCTCGTTAAAGCCGTTGTAGACGTGAGTAAAAAAATCATGGCCGTCGATGGAGAGCTTCATGCGGACGAGGAGGCTCTCCTCCTCGAGGACGGCTCGCTCCAGGAAAATCTATGGGGGATCAACATCTATCCGGAGTTGGAAGGTCAGGACCGAATCGAATATGATTCCGTGATCAACATCCGTCCTTCGCAAGGAAACAAGTCTCGCGGCGTGGATAGCCCGGAGGTCAGGGAGAAGATCGTTCAGATTGTCGAAGAGTTGGTGAAATGACGGCCGTCCAGCATCCATCCCTGGCGGCGGGGCGATGGCAAACGTTTTCTCTCGCAGAACAGCTGGCTAACATTGGGAGCGAAGTCGAGCGAGCTCTCAACTGGCTCAACAAGGGCAACTCCGAATACAGCCGCCTGGCCTTCTATAGAGCCTTGGAGCTTTTGGGCCTGACCATCGCTGACCCTCGTCACCGGCACCGGCTCAAGGAAATCACCCGTCTGCGGGAAGTTCTCCTGGACTATTTCCTCGGAGACAACGAATTCCAATCGACGGAGAAACAGTGGCGAAGCTATTTTTACGGCTTTGCCTACGCCTCGGCATTGGAAAAAAGCAGATCATCGGGTTAGCCTCTATGCACCGAATCGGGCTCCAGGTCCTGCAGGCTACGGTCGGAGTGGAGTCCAACACGCCGGCCCTTCTGCCGCATCTCCCCTTCCCCCTGGAGGTCAAGTCGCTGCTTACGGACTTCCATAATATCGAGGAGATCGCCTATTCCCCGCAGCTCGACGGCCGGGTCACCCTGACGGATTCGGCCGAAACCGAAGCGGCCTGCCTCTTCACGCCGGAGCAGGCCCATTTCCGCGGCCCTCTCCTGGCCCTGGAGGCCGGCGACTCAGACCTGCGCTTCAGCCTTTGGGGAAACCAGGGTTTCTTATACCGCTACATCCTTTTCCTCCTCGAGCGCCGTCATCGGATTCTCAGCCTGCACGCCTGTGCGGTTTTGGATGAGCGTCGTCGGCGCTTATATGTCATCGTCGGCGGCGCCGGGAGCGGCAAGACGGTTTATCTCCTCTCCGGGCTGGAGAGAGGGCTCAAGCTTTTCTCCACGGAAACAGTCCACTACACTTGCCGGGACGGTTCCTTGACCTGGTTTATGGGTTCCCTGGCGGACAACATCCGGCTGGGGACCCTGGTCCGAGATTTTCCCCGTTTTAAACCCGCCGAAACCCCTGCCCTCGGCGCCGACCCCTGGCAAAAGAAAATCGCCGTGGACCTGTCTGCCTATAAGGCTGCGGACGAGACGCTGCACGACCCTGAAGTCGTAATCCTTTTCCCTCGCATCGAGGAAGGCTGGCCGGAGAGTCGCATGACTTCTATAAGCGATAAACGAAAGGCGGCCCATCTTCTTTTTGACAACATCAGCCAGAAGATCGCTGAAACCGTGGTTCTTTATGACAGGCTGGTCCTGCCCGGACTGGACGAGGAGAGCCTGGCCCGCCGTCGTCTGGAGATGGCTCGGCTCCTGGTCTGCCACCCGACGGCTGTCCATCTGGCCACTGTCATCTCCGACCCGGCCCACTGCTGGGCAGGATTGCCGGATTAGAAACTGGGAGAGAGGAGAACGCCATGAAGATCAAAGCCTGGGAGGGAGTGATCATCATGCCCGGCGGGGAACGGACATCAAAGCCCCGCTCCTCAGGGCTGACCATGGTCATCGACAAGGGACTGGGGCTCGGCCAGGCGGAGGACTTGGCCGCCACGGCCGGGAGCTATATCGATATCGTCAAGTTGACGTTCGGCACTTCAGCCTTCTACGACATGGACCTTCTCAAGGAGAAGAACCGCCTTCTCAGCGCGGCCGGCATCGAGGTCATGCCCGGCGGAACTTTTCTGGAAGTGGCTTTCTGGCAAGGCGTCCCGGAGCAGTACCTGGACCGGGCCCGCGGGCTAGGATTCTCGGCCATCGAGGTCTCGGACGGGACGATCGAGCTGCCGCGACCGGAGCGGGCTCGGCTCATCCGCCGGGCGCGCGTCCTGGGCTTCAAGGTGATCAGCGAAGTGGGCAAGAAGGACCCCCAGGAAGCGCTCCCCTTCCCCCTCCTCCACGAGCTCATACGGGAGGACCTGGAGAACGGCGCCTTCAAGGTCATCATCGAGGCGCGCGAGGCGGGCAAGGGCGTGGGCATCTTCGACGCCCAGGGTAAGACCCGCCAGGACGAAGTTGACCGGATTCTGGAAGGTGTCCGGGAGGCGAGCGATCTTGTCTGGGAAGCGCCCCTCAAAAATCAGCAGCAGGACCTTATCCTCCGCTTCGGGGCTAACGTCAACCTGGGCAACGTGCCGCCCGAGGAGATTCTGGCCCTGGAGGCGCTGCGTCAGGGCTTGCGGGGCGACACGCTCAAGAGAGCCTATTTGAATAAGAAGAAGTGGAGCTCGTAGGCTATGGAGGAGAGCACTCTCATCAGTCCTCCTGCTCCAGAAGCAGGAGGAGGATATTGTGTTTCCCCTCCGGGACCCGGAATTTGAACGACCTTCCCCGGAAAACTTTCTTCTCCTGGCTGTCCAGCAGGAACTGGTATTTTCCATTTTTCAGGAAACGGATTTCCACATCCCTGGGCTCCGGGCTGGTGATATCGAAAGACACCTCGCTCTCCGAGTAGAGGAAGTGCCGGACCACGGCCCCGCCGTTCAGGTTAAGGATGACCCGCCCCTCTTCCTCCAGGCGGATTTTTTTGGGTTCGATGATGATGTCGTAGTGACGTCCTTGGATGGCCAGCCGTGAAAGACGGCCATTCCGCTCCGGCCTGATCATCCCGAAGCGGAAACCGTCCCAGGGCGTGAAATCGAGATAATCTTCCAGGGCGATCAAGGCAAACAACGGTCCCCAACTCTGGTATCTCTGGCCTCCCGCCTCGCCCGTCCGGGAATCATAGTTTTCCGGGCACAGTTGAAAACTGCGCCAGCTGCGCATAAAAAGCGAGGCGCTCTTGAGGGCATACTCCGAGCCGACCGTATCGAACCCGTAAGCCTTCAGGCCCTGGTAAACGAGATAGTTGGTCGGCGGCCAGATCGTGCCGCGCCAGTACTGCTGATCCGTGAAGGCCGGGTCGTCGCGGGAGATGGTGGGCAGGATGTAGTCCCCCCAGAACTCCTGAGAGTTGAGGATGTGCTTTTGCATGTGCAGGGCCCGGCGGTCGTCGGGGATGCCGGCCAGGAGCGGATAAAAATTCGAAGCGGCCTTGCGCGGGGAAAACCTGCCGTCCCAGTGGCGGTCCAGATAGAATTTGTCCCTGTCGCTCCACAGGAAGAGGTTGATGAGAGACTTCATCTGCTCATACTCGCTCTGGTACTGCTCATTTTCCAGGCGCAGGTTGAGGATGTTGGCCATCTGGGCCAGACACCAGGCGTCCAGGGCGTAGAGGCTGTTGAGGTCCACGCAGTTCATGGTCAGAGTTCCGGCCGTTTCGTTAAAGCCGGCCTCATCCCAATTGGGCAGGTCATCCTGGCCGGATTCCCACATGGCCCGCTGCTTGCCGGTGGCTTCCTTTTCCCAGGAGGGGACGTCCTCCCCCAACAATTCGCGGTCGCTTCCCCATTCGAGCAGGCCGTCGCCGTTTCCGTCCCGGCGGGCCTGGCCGCTCGGCCGGCGGCTTTTCCAGAAGGCATGCCACCTTTTCAGGGGCGGGTAGCAGGACTTCAGAAAATTCACATCGCCGAACTTCTGGAAGAGCTTTAGGACGATGTAGGAGCCCACCGGAGGCTGGGAACGGTCCGGCGTGCCGCCGAAACGGCCTCGCCAGTTGGGGATGTTGCCGTTGGGGTACTGGGTATCGAGCACGGCCCGGACAATGTCTTTGGCGTGTTTTTCGCTTTCGATGGACGCTTCCAGGGCGTTGAAAAAGGAATCCCATTCGAAGATCGTCCAGTCGTCGGGCGAACCGTCCGCTTTGGGGAAGATCCATTTGCGGCCGGCCGGCGTGTACAAACGATGATTGTTGGGCTGGTAGAGAATCATCCAGAAGATGTTGTTGGTGATCGCCTCGGCCAGCCCCTCGTCGCGCCCCGTCAGTTTGACCCTCTTGCTCAGATAGCGGTCTTTCTCGTCTTGGAGAAAGGAGGCGATCGTATTCCGATTCTGATAGCGGGAAAGGCGGTTGGCCAGCTGTTTGGCCTCCTCACCGACGCCCACGGCGAAATAGAGCTCTCGCTCTTTTTTCAAGGAAAAGCTGAGCTGCGCTTCCTGGTCCGTACGGCCCGGAGAGGCTGTGCCCAGCGGGTCGGTCCACAACAAATAGGTGAAAGGCTTGGGTTCCCGCACCTCGCCCAGGATCCGGCCCTGGGCGGTGGCGCGAAAACGGCCCTTCGTCTCCCAGGGAAAATAATGGACCAGGTCAAGCTTGATGTTCGGCGGGCCCTTCAGCCGGCCGACGGCCATCCGTTCATCGATCCGCGACCATTCCAGGGTCAGGGTGTCTCGGGAGCGGGCCGGCTTGATCAGGATGGGGGTATCTTCAGCCAGGCCGAAAGGCAGGCTCATGTCGAAGGAGACTCGGGCATATTGTCCATCCGGGGAATGGGGCCCCACCTCCGAGACGAGATAGAACATGTCGATGCCTTCAGCGGTTTTTTTCTCTTTTTCGACCTTGGGCGTCCAATCCTCTTTTTCAACCCTGACCTGGAAAGCAAAGACGCAACCCGGAGCGGGCGCCAGGACCAGGCCGGCCCAGGCGGGAGCATGGAGAGCGCCGATAGCCCCCTCCTTCCAGGGGTAGTAGATCTCGCCGCGAAGGATGAGCCCAAAGAGGCACAGCCCCAGGCCGAGCCTGACGATCCTTCGGGCATTGCGGCTCATGATGTGATTCCTTAAAATTGACTTATCAATATAAATCAACGACGGGAAAATTTCAAAAGGCTAAGTGACAGGAGTTCACCCATTTCTTGAAGCGTGGAGGAAAATCCGGGACAGGTACCGAAGGCGGGCCCTGACCTGAATGCGGGCCGGACAGAAAATAGGCATTCGGTAACGTGTCCCTGGATTTTCAGCATTCCGGATGAATACTTGCAGAGCGCCAAGAGTGCAGGAAAAATAGATACAGAGATAAGAAAAAAATGGGGGAAGTCCTGGCTAAGTGACAGGAGTTCACCCATTTCTTGAAGCGTGGAGGAAAATCCGGGACATGTACCGAATGGGGGCCCTGGCCTGAATACAGGCCGGACAGAAAATAGGCATTCGGTAACGTGTCCCTGGATTTTCAGCATTCCGGATGAATACTTGCATAGCGCCAAGAGTGCAGGAAAAATAGATACAGAGATAAGAATAAAATGGGGGAAGTCCTGGCTAAGTGACGGACCTGACTGAAGAAGAATATTTTTTATAGCCGCCCGAGGAGAGGAGGCGGTCCAACTCTCGGAAAAGAATCTCGACCTCTTCTTCTTTATTATAGAAATGAGGCCCGGCCCGCAGCAGCTCGGCTTCCGCCGCTCTTCCTTTCCGGTAGTCGAGCTTGATTCCTTGCGCCTCGAGAGCCTGTTTGAGCTGAAAAGCGTGGGGGACATGGAAGGCCACATGGCCGCCGCGCCGGCTGTCCTCCCGCGGAGTGAGCAGGGGGAATCGCCGTTCCTCGGCTCGGGCGATGATCCGCCCGGTCAGCCGAAGGGATTTGCGCCGTATTTGGGCTAAGCCGATTTCATCTATGATGTCCAGGCCGGCCTGGGCGGTATAGAGGCTGGGCACGGCCGGAGTTCCGGACTGAAAACGCCGGCTCTTGTCCGCATATTCCATTCTTTGGCTGAACAGGAAAGGCCGGCAGTGCCCGGCCCAGCCGGTTAACAGCGGCTTTTCGACGGCCGCGATCTCAGGCCTGACAAAAAGGAAGGCGGCCCCCGGTCCGCCGCACAGCCACTTGAGGCACCCTCCGATATAAAAATCCGCTTCCAATTTTTTCATGTTCACCGGAATGGCGCCCGGCGCATGATAGCCGTCGATAAGGGACAGAGCACCCAGGGCTCGGGCCCGGCGGCAGATGGCTCCGATGTCCTGGACGGCGGATGTCTTGAAATGCACGTGCGAGGTGGCCACGAACAGAGTCCTCTCATCCATGGCCCGGAGAAGCGGCTCCGGGTCGAGGCCGGAGCCTCGGCCGGAGACCACCACCGGCTCCCAGTTCATCATCCGACAGACGGACTCCACGGCGTAAAGGCTCGACGGGAAATCCTGATCGCTCAGGACAATCTTGCGGCGCCGACTGCGGGCGGGCCACAAAAACCGCGTGGACAAGGCCACCCAATGGGCTTGAGTGGCATGGGCCATCATGGTCACTTGACCAGGCCCGGCGCCGATGAGTTTGGCCACTTTGTCGCCGACCCGCAGGCCGAGGTCCCACCACTCTTTCTGCCAGGCGGTCACGCCTTCTCTATCCCAGAGAGAAAGGAACCGCTCCAGGCCCTGCCGGGCCCTTCGGGGCATGGCCCCCAGAGAGTTGCTGATGAGGTAAACGCAGCGGCCCACCACGGGAAATTCCCGCCTGACCCTGGCCAGGTCGCGGTCCAATATCCACACGGCGGCGCTTCTCAGCCCGAAAGCCTGGGTTCGAGGCAAAGGCTGACCGCCTCGATGAAGAGGTCGTGCTCGGCCCCCTTTAAGAATTCGCGGCGATCTGATTCCATGGCGATGTCAGCGCTTGGTGAACAGGTTGAGCACGGCCACGAACAGGGCCGAGCCGATGACAGCCCAGATGATGGGAAAAGGATGACCGCCGAAGGTCAAGGTCCAGAAGCGGGGCAGATGGAGCTCCTGGGCGATGAAGGTACCGAGGATGGCGCCGATAAAACCAAGGGCGATTGAGGCCAGGCAGCCGGTGTTCTTCCGTCCGGCCAGGCTGGCGCCTACCGCGCCGGTGATGGAAGCAATGAGCAGCATCACCAATAATGAGAAGATCGACATGAGTCCCTCCTCTCGGTCAAAAATAAAATACAAGCCCGAGGAAGCTTTGTTGGGAGCTTAGGTTTACGGAAAATTCTTCCTGGCTTTGGCCGAAATTCATATCCCGTATGGTCGTCCGGCCGGTGGCCCGGCAGAAAAGAAAACCGGCCTGTCCGAAAATGGTCAGGCTCTCCATGATGGAGAAGGAGCTCCCCGCCGCCAGAAGAAGGGCCGGCCGGGTGGGGATGGTTTGAGTGATGGCGATTTCGGGGATAGTGATGAAATCCCCCCGGAATTGGGCAAACAGGAGGCCCCCTCCGGCGGCCAGGAAGATCTTGAACCGTTGGCTCACGACGAGGTCCTGCTGGACGAAGAGCAGAAATGGAGTGATGGTCAATCTTCCTTCCAGCAGCCCGCTCTGGCTTCCAAGGCTTTTCAGTTGAGCATCAATGAAATGGATGCCCAGCAGAGTCCGGGAGGCCAGGGGCAGGAGGAGGCCGAAGCCCGTGGCCGCTCCGGCCTCGAGCGTGCTCTGGGCGGGGAACACGGCTCCGGCAAAAGCAGTCAGCCCCGCTGTTCGCTGCCCGGCGGCCGTGCCGGCCGCCAGGATTAAAAGACAAAGGGCTAAGCGGAAAGAAGCAACCGGACGTTTCAACATGACCTATGACTATTTTTGCCCAATTCTCTATTTCTGTCAAAATGAAATTGGGTGTAGGAAGCGATTCCTTTTCCGTGATAAAATAGATGAATCGGGGGTCCTGTCGCGGCCGACCTTTTTTGCCCCCTTGATTGTCTAGGGGGCAACAGGTCTCCTGTTAAAAGCAGGCAAGCAGTAAAAACCTGCCGCACCCCCTTTACCCCACTTTTCGTCATAGAACCGCCGACGGGACGGGCCGCCGGATGACGTTCTCTGCCGACACGTTGATTTATGATGCCGTCGGATTTCGCCTTACGATAAAATAATATTGCCTGTTTCCTCTCCTTTTGGTATATGTATTTTTACCCATTCCATCGGCGTTCGATCTCTAAGACTTGCCGAGAGAAGAGGCGATGAAGAAAATCTTGATCATATTTGGAACGCGGCCAGAGGCTATTAAGCTAGTCCCGGTCATCAAAAAGCTGGAAGAGAGGCCGCAATGTTTTATGGTCAAAACTTGTATTACTGCCCAACACCGAGAGATGCTTGAGCAAGTATTAAGCCTATTTGAAATTATCCCCGATTATGACCTTGATATCATGAAAACTAATCAAAGCCTCTTTGATATCACCATTGAAGGGCTAAGGAAATTAGAGAAGATATTGATCAAGGAAAAACCTGATATCATTTTGGTGCAAGGAGATACGACCACTGCTTTTTTGGCCAGCCTGGCGGCTTTTTATTTTAAGATCAAGATCGGCCATGTTGAAGCAGGATTGAGGTCTGAGGATAAGTATAATCCATTTCCAGAAGAGATGAATCGAAAGCTGACTGATTGCCTGTCCGATCTATTTTTTGCGCCAACGGTTAAAGCCCGGGAGAACCTCTTGAAAGAGGGCGTCCCGGGGGAAAAAATATTCGTGACGGGCAATACGGTTATTGATGCGCTCTTAGCTGTTGCGCAAAAGCAGAAGAGCAAGAAAATAGAGAAGTATTTGCGGCGCAAATTCTCAGAAGAACATGGAATTACGTTTGGCCGGCAAAGGATAATCCTTGTCACTGGCCATAGGCGAGAAAGCTTCGGCCAAGAATTTGAAAACATTTCTTATGGATTACGCCGGCTGGCCCTAAAAAATCGTGACATTCAAATAATCTATCCTGTTCATCTCAACCCGAATGTTCAAAGGCCGGTAAACAGAATATTGGCCGGCCTGAGCAATGTCCATTTAATAAAACCCTTGGACTATTTTTCTTTTGTGTTTTTGATGAATCGTTCTTATTTGATCTTGACCGACTCCGGAGGAATCCAGGAGGAGGCGCCGGCCTTAGGCAAGCCAGTGCTGGTCATGCGAAAAGTCACCGAGCGTCCAGAGGGACTGGAAGCAGGTATGGCCAGGTTGATAGGCACCAAAAGAAATAAAATATATACTGAGGCGATGAAATTGATTTCGGACAAGAAACAATATAGAAAAATGGCCAAAGCGATTAATCCCTATGGAGATGGGAAAGCAAGTAGCAGGATCGCAAAGATTCTCAGGCAGGAACATTGAATTCGATCGGCGGCCATCTCTGCCTTATGGGACACAAGCCGGTTAGACCATCCGGAGACCGGAACGTTCCGGCTTATCGGAGCTGATGAGTCCTTGTTCGAACGAAAGTTCCCCTGCGGGGCTTTCCTAACCTGAGACGGAGAAAAATCTGGTTGATCATCAAATTTCGCCCGGTGCTCGCCTTTAGGAAGCATAACCATATAGCCGTCGTCTGCGACGAGAATATCCATCCTCGCCGGGACCCCATCGATGGTCAGCCGGGCAGGCTTTCGGTTTAAGACAGCCAAGGCCCGGGCAGAGCTCTGATAACGAAATTCCAGGCCGCCCTTCAGCATCGAGCCGGCGAGGATGCTGCCGTTGAAATCGATAAGCCTTGTCTGAGCCGTGAATTTCACAGGCGTGATCGTATGAACTCCGGGGGGAAGCCAGACATACCGGCTGTCCCAGAAGGGCCAAGGCTTCCTGTCAACCCTGGCCCCTCCCGGCCAACGAACACCAACCCCGCAGGGCGAACTAATCGTGAGTGTCTCGCCTCTTCGCTCCGCCTGGTTCACCACTGCTGAGGCCGAAGGAAGGAGAGCCCAGTCATTTCTCAGGAGCGTGTGTTCCGCGTAGAAGGCCACTCTGGCGAACGATTTCGAGGCCAGATGGATCAGCTGGAAGAGCTCCGTACCGGTTTGCTTGAGCGTCGGATAGACCCTGTCTCCCGTGCGTTCGACAACATTGATGTCGATGGCCAGTTTTTCTTGATGCCGGGTGAGGGGGACATATCGTCTGGCGATTTCGGGGTATCTTTGAGGCCCCAAATGCCATATCGTGCCGGGGTCTTCGATGAGGAAAGTGAGGTCATGAGTCTTGAGCCATTGCAAGAGCGCCGCGGCATCCGCGCCGATTAAATCGCGCATCCTCGTGTCGAAACGGTCATCGACATGGGTGAGAACCATATCCAGGTTGGGGAGGTCGCTCCGGAAGCCTTCGATTTCCTTGACCCATTCTTCTTGGAGTTTCAGCACCGCTTCCGCACGAAAGTCCAAGAAGGCCCGCAGTCCTTCTGGGTTTTTCTGATAGTGAAGCGGAGAAGCCGGGTCAAAAAGCTTCACCGGATCGAATCCGTGAACCCGAAGGAATTCGCCCCGGATGTTCTGATTCATGGGTGTGAAATGGGCCGGGCTTCGGATCCCCAGCAGGGATTCAAAATAGAGTTCGGCAAGATTCAGGCCGTCCCAGTTGAACCTCCTGAGCATGCCCCGAACGCCTTGGGAAACGGCTCGAAAACAATCCGCGTTCATAAGATTCATGAGATAACGCCAGTCGACCTGGGCATCCTGGAGCAGGGCCGTTTTCTCACGCCATTGGGGATGCGCCGCCCAGAAATCCAGGCTCACGTGGGGAAGCTCAAGCCAGGCATACACCAGGATTCCGTTTCTATGGCAGGCCAGAATGAGCTTCCTGAGAAAGTCATCGGCCTCGGCGTTCACCTCATAATAATTCCAGGCCCCGACATGAAGAGCGCTGATGCCCATCGTCCGCCAAAGGCGGGCAAAATAATCCAGGTCGACGTGGACACGGTAGGAGGCGTCGAAGAACGCCCAGAGTCTTCTGGACACGAAGGGAGGGCTGAAGCCCAGCTCGCCCAGATAAGATAAGAGATAGGGGAAACGCTCATATCCCTCCTGACCTGGGGATACGGCCGTCCAGAGAACCGCTCCCCGGCCGGAGGAGTAGCCAGCGACCAAAGGCGCTTTCGTCCATCTCTCCCAGGCGAATATTTTGGCTTTGGGCGGCAGCTTATAAACCGGAATTTCTACAGGCTTCTCCCAAATGATGGGTAAACTCTGATCCTGGAAGTCCTGAATGTTTTGAATAAAGACGTGCCGTTCCCCCGGGACGAATCCGAATTCCGCCGCCGTTCTTGACTGCCCTTGGAGAATTAAAAAGCTTCCTGTCTGGACAGCTTTCTGCCAATCTTTTTGATTGGCTCGGCTTTGTTCATCGATATAAATGAACTTGAAAAATGTCTGCTCGGTGATATCCAGGTTTAGGGAGGAAAAGATGTGCGCCCAAGATTCAAGCCCCCCGTCCGATGTCGCCGCGGTCTTCGGCTTTGCCCTAAAGATTTTTCCGGCCACAGCAGAATCCAACTGGCGCCGGAGCTCATCATTGTCGGGCCAGAGCTTCATGGCCTCCTTCAGGTCATCGACGGTCGAAGAAGGGGAGGTCATCAACTCGCGGGCCCTTTCACTGACCCGAGGGTCATCACTGGCCAGGGCTGCGGCAAGAGCGGCTTTGGCTTGTTTTATCTGTCCGAGCTCTGTCCGGACACGGGCAATATCCAGGAGGAGCGAGCTTTCGCCAGAAGAAAGGAACCAGGCCTTTAGGTAATGCTCGGCCGCCGTATTTAGGTCGGAACGCTGTTCAGAGAGATTAGCGATTTCATAGTGAATGCTGTAGTCATCCGGCGTCTTCTCCAGGGCTTGCAACCAGCGCTTGATCTCCTTGGATAGCGTTTGGTCCAAATCCTGAAAGGCCTGTTCGGCCGAGCCTTTGGATTCGCCATCCTCGATTTTCCTTATGCGGTCGAAGACCCGTCTGGCTTCTCCTCGGTTGTTGGTCTCGATGCAAAGGTTACCGTATTCCAGGGCCACAGCATAGTCTTGGGGCAAAAGCTTCATAGCTTCGCCAAGCTGGACGACCGCCGCGTCGGTGTCCCCTGTTTTCAGATAGACAGAGGCGAGCTGCTTCCGGAGGCCGCCGTTTTGGGGGGAAGATTCGATCGTCCTATTCAACAGGGCTATGGCTGCGTCATACTTCTTGCACCGGATAGCGTCTTCAATCGCGGCGGCTCCGGTCTTTGAATCGTCGACGTTTCCAGAGAGGAAGACGACTACGGAAAATATCCCCAGGATGGCCGGGATTGCCTTCCCAGAAAGTGATCTATGACAGAGCATTCTGTCCAGACATTTTTTTCTTTTTATTCTCGGGCTCGATATCGAACCGTTCCGTTTTGTCCCACGTCCGCGAGCTTTTCCGGACATAGTCCTGAAACAGGCTTTTTAAAACCACAAAGACCCATAGTTTCGTGTAGGAAAAATAGGCCAAGATGGCCAGAAATAAATTGCTCGCGGAATCTTCCCTCTCATACGAAAGGGCGATCAATACTTCGAGGGCATAAAGAAGGAAGGCCAGTCCCCAGAGGATCGAATAGGGGCCGACAACCCGGATATGAACGAGGCCGAATAAGGACAACAGGAAAATGATATCGGAGAAAAGGATGGCGAAGATGAAGAAATAGTAAAGGTAAAAAAGATTCAGGAGCTCGACAGAAGTAATATTGGGCCTGGTTTTGAATATTTTTTTTCCATAAGTGGCCAGAATGTAATTGTTGCCCCTCGACCACCGTGTTCTTTGCCTCACCCAGGTGGATAATCTTTCAGGCTCCTGCTCCCAGGTCGTCGCTGTCGGCAGAAATTTTATCATATAGCCTTTGGCGTAGATCCTGAACGTCAGCTCGGTGTCCTCTGTCAAGGCCTGCTCGTCCCATCCTTTGATTTCTTTCAAGACAGACTTCCAGATGACGAAATTGGTTCCGGGAAGGGCGGTGATCTTGAAGAAGCGGCATCTTCCCGCCTGGATAATCCATTGAAAGGCGATGGATTCTATGTTGATCAATCGGGTCAGCAAATTCCTGCGTTTGTTATAGGCCCGGAATTTGCCCGTGACGGCGGCCAGTCTTCTGTCTTCCGTCAGCGCCTGGCAGAGCTGGAGCAGGGAGTCCTTTTCGGGGATATTGTCAGCGTCGAATATGGCCACGGCATCATGAGTGGCTTCCTTGAGGCCCCAATTCAAGGCCCCCCCCTTGCCCCGTCCGCTTCGGTCCAAAGGGATATCGACCAGCTTGATTCTTCCATCCCTTTTCTGCATGGCCAGAATGATGTCTCTGGTTCTATCCACGCTCCCATCGTTGATGATAATGATTTCCAATTTTTTTTTGGGGTAGTTGAATTCCATCATTCGGGCGATTGTTTTCTTGATGACCTTCTCCTCATTGCGAGCGGGGATGAGAATGGAAACTCCGGGAAGCTTGCCCGGAGGGTTCTGGCGAGATGGCCATTTCTTCACCTTCATCCGCCACAGAAATCCTCCAATGGACAGGACGAACTGGTAGAGGAGCATCAACCAGATAAAGACAACGGAAAAAACGAAGAGGCCGCTGAGGAAGAAGCGCAAGACCGATTTCATCGGTTGACCCTGGTGTATATATAAATACCCAAGAGCAGGGAAACCGATAAGAGGCCGAGGATGACAAAGATATTGGAGGAGAGATAGCCCACGATGTCGATGGTATGGGCCGGCTGGCTTTCTGTATAGATCTCCAGGCTGTGCTTTCCCTTGGGGAGAATAAGGCTTGTCTTCTGGGAGGACAGGGGCAGCTCTTCGGAATCCACAGAGACCCTTTCGGGGGGGCGGCTGAAGGTGAGAGAAACGGGAGTCGGCGAATTATAGCGGAGGCCGAAAATGTTGCCGGAAATCGTCAGGTCATAGATGTCGCTGTCAAAGATGATGTTCTCGGCAAGCGCGCTGAAATCCAGGAGCTCTCTTTTTTTGAAAGAGAGCGAATGGCGGCCTGAGGGAAGGGAGATCCCTCGCGAGCCGTAAAACGGCCAGGGTTTGCCATCCAGAAGAGGGATACTATCCTCGTCGGCGGCCATCAGGGTGAAGGGCTTTCTGGAATCGATAACATATTCTTCTTTCTTGGCCGTGATCTGGGTTTCCGAGCCCATGATAAACGGCAGGGTGTCGGCATCGTAGGGGGGAACAGTCGCTTCGGAATAGATGCCCGCCCGGCCGGATGGCAATGTGGCATAATAATAAGTTGCCGCGATTTCCATCCCAACAGGTTGAGACGAGGGGAGATGGGTTGAGGAAATATTTTTTCTGTCCACGATATTGATGTCAAACATCATTCGCGACGGGTCCTTGACCAGGCCTTTGTAGGACTCAAAATATTTGGCGTACCGGGACGGCGGATCCGTCCAGCTTCGGGCCGGGTCTTCCACCTGAAGCGTCAGCGGGAATCTATCCAAGAGGGGGATGATGTCGCGAACGTCGATGCCGCACTCTTCGATGATCTCGGGATGGTCGATGGAATCCATGACTGTGACGATAACTTCCATGTCTTTTTTCTTGGCTTCCTTGATTTTTTCAAATTCTTCCAGGAAGAAAACATGAAGATTTTTTATGATGTCTGTCCTGTATTTCAGAAATTTTTCAAACGTCCGCGGATTCCTCTTCCAGAAGACCTTTGAAGCGGGCTCGAAAATCTGAAGGGGGTCGACTTTCTCCCGCTTCCTGAATTCATTCCTCACGTCACTGTTCATCGGCACGAAGGTTTCGGAGTGCTGAGTTCCGTTGTTGGTATCGAAATTCAGTTCAGCTAGGTTGAGCCCGTCCCAGTCATAATCTGTCAGAGTCTTCCAGAAAAATTTTCTGGCTTCTTCTCTGGCTTCCGGGTTCATAAGATTCATCTGCAGGCGCCAGCCGACCTTGGCGTCGGTGAGGGAAGCCGTCTTCTCCCTCCACTGCGGATTTTTGTCCCAAAAGAGCGGCGTCACCTGGGGGAACTCGAACCAGGCGTAGACCCCGATGCCGTAGCCATGGCAGAGGTCGATGAAATATTTGTAATTGAATTGATAAGCGCGATAAAAATGCCAGGCCGCGAGATAGACGATTTTCACGCCGCTCATTTTCCAGCGTTTGACCAGTTCTTCCCAGCTGGTGTTTTGTCGGAGTCCGGGGTCGAAATAGAACTCCAGGTTATTTCTGCGGATGATGAAGGAGAGCTGAAGGACATTTCTAAGATAATAATGGATATAGGGATAACGACTCACCCCGAAGTTGGTGTAAGGGTCAAAGAGCGTCCCAAAGAACAAAACCTTGCCTTGGCCAAAAGGTTTCATAATAGCCAGGGGGTGCTCGGTGGAGACATCCCAACAAAGAGGGATTTCCTCATCGGCATGGAACACATTCAGGGAAGCCGGCGGATTCCAGAAAATATTTCTGGCCGGCTGGGACAGCTCCTTCAGCTCTTTGACCTTGAATGTCTTGTTCTCGAAATGGATGCCCAATTTTTCGGCCAGTCTGGATTTCCCGTCGATAATGACCGTGCCGCCCTTTTCCGCGAATCCCAGGATGGAGTTGATCTCGATATCCATCAGCTCCTTGGCTGCCGCAAAAGGCACGACCAGAACATCGAAACCCTCGACAGAGAATTTTCGCTGGCTCATCAGCTGTTGAATGTCCGGGTTGAAGCCGAATATTTTCAAAACAGAGGCGAAGCTTTGCTGGTCATTCTCTTCATCGAAGGTGGAGGTCTTGCTGTGAATAACCAATGTTTTAGGAATTTTTAATGTCGTTTTTTCTTTTTTCTTGAACCGCTCCACTATCCACAGCCAGACGCTATTGAAAATATTAGTTGTTTTTTTGGCGGGCAGGATATCAAGTGTTTCGACCACACACACGGAGCCTTTAGGGACATTGACCTTTTTGGAGATCACCGTCGAGAGCCGTTCTTTGGAGTATGTTTCTTTCTGGATCCTGCCCGTATGGTCGAAGAGGACTTCATGCAGGTATTGATTCAATAGGGTAATTTTCTCCTGGCCGCCGGACGAGGTAACCCACTGGGAATCGGTGATGACGTTACAGGGAAAATCTTTGATGGACACAAACTCCCAGCCCATGGCTTTCATCGATTTGACGATTCGTTTGAGGTAATCGATGGGCACAAAGGGATGGAAGTAGAAGGAGGCCATCCCGTCCCTGACGTTCAACATCTTCCGGGCGGCCTGGATAATGAGTGTTGTGTCCGGCCGTTCGATAGGCACATAGCCGAGGTTCTCCGGAATGATCTTGACATCAAGGTCTTTGAGTCTGGCCGGGTAGGGAAAGGGCTGTTGAGTCCCGTCGACCTCCGCAACCATCACCTGGTCGTAAAAAGTATCGAAATTCTTGCGGATGGTCTTGTAGTCATTCTGGGAAGCCGAATAATGGGGGGTCTCCCAAGCCAGCGGATAGAGGCCGTTCCTGAAGCATTCTGCGATTCCCATCTTGATCCGGTTGCTGAGCCAGGTTCGGGATTCATGGATAATGGGTTTCCCGCTGATGGAATCCCAGAACTCATAGTCATCTCCGGATACGCCGCGATACTGATGGGTTACTCCGTGCATAACGATAGCCGCCCCTTTGGAAACCGCGTATTTGAGGGCCTTGAGGAGGTCGGGATTATTCACCAGATAGACTTCTTTCTGATTGTCGGGGTCCTTGTAGATAGGAATCAAGGACACCTGAAAGGGGGCTTTTTCTCCATGAAGATAATCCGCAATTTTGATAAGGGATTCCGGACGGCTTTCCGGATTGACATCTTCAATGCGGATGAGAGCCTTGTGGCTTTGGGGATGATTTTCCTTGAGAATGTCGTGGAGGAGGTCGGCCAAAACTAAGAAGGCGCTGCCCTCCTGGAAATAGGAAAAGGGAGAATCCGCCACGTACCACAAATTTTTTGAACGGAGGAAGTAAGGAAAACTCCGGCCCTGAGCGTCCTTGGCCCAAGCATAGACTTTTACGCTCTTGGGATATTTAATCCTGATGACATTCAGGGATTTATCCTCTTTGGCATAATCCTGGCCTTTGAAAGAGACTTTCCAATCGCTGCCTTTCATAAGTCTGTCAAAAGCTATCCCCAATCCTGGGCCGCTGGCTTTGAGCAAATCATCGATGTGCAGGTTGATCCAGATGATATCATTTTTTCTTTTCCTCAGGTCCTTCACTAAAGCCGGGGAGGGCAAAGGGGTTATTTCTTCGGAAACGATGAAGACATAGTCGTACCGACCCTCTGTCCCGCGCTCATAATCCGGCATCGAAATAATGGAGGTATTATCCAGCTTGAAATGGCCGAGGAGATTCGATATGTATCTGGCCGAAATATAGGCTTCTGATTTCTGCCTCTGGCCGTCATAGAGAATCAGGGCGTTCTTCGATAAGAGAGGAGACAATAGGGCCAAAGAAACAAAACCAACCATGAAAAATTTCTTCAACATCTTCCGTCGTCCATCTGGGAATGCTCTCCAGGATCCTTTGATCTATGGTATTCCGCTTTATTCTATTTACTCTTCATATGACTATTCCGAGTGAACTATTAAAATCCTCAAACTCAGCTATGTCGTGTCATTATCGCTTTTTTGGGGAATTCTGTAAATATCCGCAGGGGCTCGGACGATATTCATAAAGTCAATTTGGAGGAGAGAGCGCTTCGCCTTCCCCCTTCCCATAGGCAATGTGGTTCCGTCCCTCCCCAGCGCGAACCGGACCTATCACGGAAAATGAGATGCATTCCTGGATATGATAATTTTGAATTATAATAAATTAAAAAGATGGATCTAAAGGAGTATATTCAGTCTCGCCGGGGCGAGATGGTAAAGCTTCTGCGGAGGCTTGTCCTCTTGGAATCCCCTTCACAAGATAAAAAAGCCGTGGACGCCTGCCAGGCCGCCCTCGGCTCTCTATTCAGGAAAGCGGGAATGAAGGTCATCCGCTTCCCGGCCCGAGAGATCGGTGACCCGCTATTGATCGAGCCCCATCCGGCGGCCGGAGCCGGCCGGCTTAAGCCGCTCCTCATCCTAACTCATGCCGATACCGTCTGGCCGGTCGGCCAGCTGAGCAAGATGCCATTTATCCTCCGGGCGGACAAAGCCTTCGGCCCCGGAGCGCTGGATATGAAAGCCGGGCTGGTCCAGGCCTATTTCGCCCTGCGGACCATTCAGGAGCTCAAGCTCCAGCCGGCCAGGCCAATCCAGCTATTCATCAATTCCGCCGAAGAGATCGGGCATCCTGCTGCTCATAGATTGATTGAGAAATTGGCTTTGAAATCCTGGGCCGTTCTTTGTCTTGAACCGTCGTTGCCGGGAGGCGCTCTCAAGGCCCAGCGCAAGGGTCGGCTGGTCGTCGGCCTGGAGACGCAGGGCAAAATGGCCCATGCCGGTTCCCCTCACTTGGGCGTCAACGCCATAGAAGAGATGGCCCGGCAACTCCTGGCCTTGCGCAGGCTGCGACGGGCCGGGACAACCCTCAACATCGGCCAGATCCAGGGAGGCCGGAAAGCCAACGTGGTCGCTGACCGGGCTTCAGCTGTCCTCGATTTACGCTTCTGGACAGAGGCGGACAAAAAAAAGATTCTCCACACACTCAGCAGCCTGAAACCTGCCCTGCCGGGGGCCAAGGTGTTTTATCGGCTGGAGAGTCAGATTCCCCCCTTGGAGCGGACGGAAGCCTCGCGAACCCTTTTCCGGCGGGCAGGCCGCCTAGCCGCCGGCCTGGGTATCAAGCTTACAGGCGGAAAAACAGGCGGAGGTTCGGACGCCTCCATCGCCTCAAGCCTCGGCTGCCCTACCCTGGACGGCCTAGGTCCCGACGGCAGCGGCATCCATTCGGAAAACGAGCACGTCCTCCTGTCATCCCTTGTCCAGCGAAGCGCGCTGCTGATCTCCCTATTGCTTGAGCTGTAGTCCTCCCCAAGCTGAGGAAGGCGATTTGAAATCATCGCGGTCGTTCTTTTGTTGACATGATGTTTGCAATTCTGTTATGAAATAATAGCTGATTTTTCAATTGACGGAGGAATTATATGTTTAAAAAGTACTATCTTCTTTCACCCGGGCCGACCCCGCTGCCCGATGATGTCCTGTCCGTGGCGGCCGAGCCCATCATTCATCATCGCACGCCTGAATTCTCCGCCCTGTTCATGGAGGTCTCCGAGGGCCTGAAATACGTCTTTGCCACCAAGGAGGAAGTCTATATTTTCACCTCCTCGGGGACGGGGGCCATGGAAGGCGCGGTGGTCAATACCCTATCGCCGGGGGACAAAATCATCACTATCAACGGCGGCAAGTTCGGCGAACGGTGGGGGTACATCGGCAAAGCTTACGGCCTCCGGATCAAAGAGATCGTCCTGGAATGGGGCCGGGACTTCACCAAAGAACAGCTGGAGGCGGAGCTCAAGGCCAACCCGGAGGTCAAGGCCGTTTTCAGCAGCCTGTCCGAGACTTCCTCGGGTGCCATCTATGACATCAAGGGCTACGCCGAAGTCGTGGCCAAGACGCCGGCCATCCTGGTGGTGGACGGCATCTCCGGCTTGGGAGCCATGCCCTGTCCCATGGACGAATGGAAGGTGGACGTCATCGTCTCCGGCTCCCAGAAATCGTTCATGATTCCGCCCGGGCTGGCCTACCTCGCCTTCAGCCAGAAGGCCTGGAAGATGGCCGAGACATCCAAGCTGCCCAAGTTCTATTTCGATATCAAGAAGGCCAAAAAGAACCTGGCTGACAAGACCACGCCCTGGACCCCGGCCATTTCCTTGATTGTCCAGCAGAAGAAAGCTCTGGAACGGATCAAGGCCATGGGCTTGGAAAATCTTTTCGAGCACCACCGCATCCTGGCCGAGGCCACCCGGGCCGGGGTCAAGGCCCTGGGCTTGGAGCTTCTGGCCAAGAAGCCCGGCAATATCCTGACCGCCGTCAAGGTGCCGGCCGGTCTCGACGGCAAGGCCCTGGTCAAGACCATGCAGGGCAAATACATGGCCTACATTGCCGGCGGGCAGGACCCCTATAAGGGCAAGATTTTCCGCATCGCCCACCTCGGCTATATGGGCGGGTTCGACATCATCACCGCCTTGTCCGCCCTGGAGATGACGCTTTCCGACCTCAACTATTCTTTTGAAAAAGGCAGCGCTGTCCGGGCGGCCCAGGCCGTGCTTAGGGAGAACTGGAAATGAAAAAAATTCTGCTGGCCGATGCTCTGGACAAAGAAGCCATCGACAAATTGAAAGCCGTCCCCGGTTTTGAGGTCACCCTCAAAACGGGTATGGACGAGGCCGAGCTGGTCAAGACGATTCCCGGTTACAATGCCATCGTCGTCCGCAGCGCGACCAAGGTCACCCGCCAGGCCATCGAGGCCGCTCAAGGCCTGGAGCTGATCATCCGGGCCGGCATCGGCTTGGACAACATCGATGCCGCGGCGGCCAAGGAGAAAGGCATTCCGGTGGCCAATACGCCGGCCGCCACTTCCATTTCGGTGGCCGAGCACGCCTTCGGGTTGATGCTGGGAGCGGTGCGCAACCACGGACCGGCCAACCTGTCGCTGAAAGCCCACAAGTGGGAGAAGAAGCTTTTCTCCGGGACGGAGCTTTTTGGCAAGACCCTGGGGCTGGTCGGCTGCGGACGGATCGGCCAGGAAGTTGCTAAGCGGGCCCGGGCCTTCGGGATGAAGGTCATGGCCTACGACATCATCCCCATCAAGACCGGCCTGGCCATCAAACAGGTGCCCTTGGACGATCTCCTCAGGAAGGCCGACATCATATCCCTCCACCTGCCCAAGACCGAGCAGTCCAAAAACATGATCAGCGCCGCCCAGTTCGCCAAAATGAAAAAAGGCGTCATTCTGGTCAATGCCGCCCGCGGCGGGGTGGTGGATGAGAAAGCCCTGCTCGAGGCCCTGAACTCGGGCCAGGTCCGGGCGGCGGCCTTGGACGTCTACGAGAAAGAACCGCCCGAGGATTTTTCCCTCATCGACCATCCTCATGTCACGGCCATGCCTCATATCGGCGCGGCGGCCGAAGAAGGCCAGAGCCGGGCCGGTCAGGAAGTGGTCAAAATCCTGAAGGAGAAATTCGGCTCGTAGTCCATTCGTCCCCGGGGCCTCATTGAGTGGGAAATAAGAGGAGGGGGTCCATAGAAGGAGCGCTTATGAGCAAAGTTGTTTATCTTGATAACAACGCCACCACCCCGGTTGACCCGGCCGTCTGCGACACGATGGCCGACTTCCTCCGATCCCGGTTCGGCAATCCCTCCTCGCTCTATCCCATCGGCCGGGAGGTCAAGGACCTGATCAACGAAGCCCGGGAGGACGTGGCCAAGGTGCTGGGCGCCGGACGCTCAGAGATCGTTTTCACAGGCTCCGGAACCGAAGCCGACAACTTCGCCGTCTTTGGCATCCTGGACGCTTTCCCGAACAAGAAAGAATTCATCACCTCGGCCATCGAGCATCCGGCCATCATGGAGACGGCCAAGTATTTGGAGGGCAAGGGCTACCGGGTGAGCTACATCCCGGTGGACAAAACGGGAATCATCGACCTGGATTTCCTCGGGGACGCCGTAACGGCGCGCACGGCCTTGGTTTCGGTCATGCACGTCAACAACGAGATCGGCACCAGGGAACCCATCCAGGAAGCGGCCCGCATCGCCCACGACCGGGGCGCTCTGTTCCACACCGACGCCGTCCAGTCTTTCGGCAAGCTCGATTTCCGGGTGGACGAACTGGGCGTTGACCTGCTCAGCCTGTCGGCCCACAAGGTCTACGGCCCTAAGGGCGTGGGCGCCCTCTACATCCGCAAAGGGACGGATATCCGTCCCTTCCATCACGGCGGCCATCAGGAACGCGGTTTGCGGGCCGGCACGGAAAACACAGCCGGGATCATCGGCCTGGGCCAAGCGGCTAAGCTCCTTCAGAAGAAAGGCGGGCAGGACAAGGCCCGGATCGAACGGCTCAGCGACAGGCTGAAAAAAGGCATTGAGGAACGCATCCCCAGGGTTCTTTTCAACGGCCATCCGGAGCGGCGGGCCAAGAATACCCTGAGCGTCGTTTTCCTGGGACTGGAGGCCGAGGCTGTGCTGCTGGCCCTGGCCACCAAAGGCATCTGTGTCTCGACCGGCTCGGCCTGCAGCGAGGAATCCGAGGAAGCGTCCCATGTCCTGACGGCCATCGGGCTGCGGCCGGAGATCGCCCGCTCCTGCATCCGTTTTTCCCTGGGCCGATTCAACACCGACCAGGACATCGATTTTGCCCTTCAAGAGCTGCCCGATATCGTGGACAAGCTCCGTCAGATATCGGCCTTCGAGCCGGATGAAGAATAGAAGGAATCCCCCATGCCCGCTTCTCTACTCGACATCATAAAAAAGAAGGTCATGCTCCTGGACGGAGCGATGGGCACGGAACTGATGAGGGCCGGCCTGGGCCGGGGCGAATGCCCGGAGGCCTGGAATATGGACAGGCCGGAGGCGGTCAAGGACATCGAGCGGCGGTATTATGAGGCCGGCTCGGACGCCGTGGCCACCAACACTTTCGGCGGCAACCCTATAAAACTGGCCGCTTATGGACTGGAGCGGCGCTGCCGGGAATTCAACCTGGCCGGCGCCCGGCTGGCCAGAGAAGTTCGGCCGGAGGGCTGTTTTGTCGGCGGCGACTTGGGGCCGACCGGAAAATTCCTCAAGCCCATGGGCGACTATGAAGAATCCCGGTTCGAGGAGGCTTTCGCTGTCCAGGCCGCCGCCTTGAATGAAGGCGGTGTGGATTTTTTCATCATCGAAACCATGTACGACCTGCGCGAGGCGCTCTGCGCCGTAAGGGCCTGCCGAAAGGCCTCTTCCCTGCCCGTCTTCGCCACCATGACCTTTAATAAATCTCCCCGAGGGTTCTTTACCTTGATGGGCGACAGCCCCTCGAAGTGCCTAAAGGCCCTGGAGCAGGAGGGCGCCGCAGCGGTCGGCGCCAATTGCTCCTTGGACAGCGAGGCCATGGTCGAGCTGGTCAAGATCATGCACCCGCAAACCGGCCTGCCCCTCATCGCCCAGCCCAATGCCGGTCAGCCGGAAATCCACAGCGGAAAAGATGTGGCCTATTCCCAGAGCCAAGACGAATATATCCGGCACATTCCCCAGATCATCCAAAACGGAGCGCGCATCGTGGGCGGCTGCTGCGGCACCGATCCCGGCACCATCCGGCGCATGGCCGAAATCCTAAAAAAGACCTAAAGGGAAATATTGTCTTGATCAGGCCTGATTGAGCTGCAGGAGATAAGACTTCCTCACCCTTAGAAAAAAATCGTGGTATTCCGTGCGCCGGAAATCGGGATAGGTCCAATCCAGGCAGCGGACGCCGTTCCTGGTGAAAAGCAGCTCCAGGTGGGCATAAATGCCGTCGCGGAGCGGAATGCGGTGGCTGAAGTTCTTGGCCGTGGCCATGATCAAAGCGGCCGTAGTCAGATAGCCCGGGTCGATGTTGACCGGCCGATGGCCGGCGGCCAGGGCCGAACGGATTTCTTCCTCCAGCGCGTTCGTCCTGAGCTTGATCGCGCTCAACTCTTCCGGCGGCCGCAGGCCGCTGAAGCTGAGGAAAAAACGGCTCAGGGGGGCGCCCCCCATCTCGGCCGCATAATAATCCGTCAGGTCGAAATCAAACCGAGGGCTTCGGTCTTCGGCCGGGCCCAATATTTTTTCAAGCCCCTGGACGGCTCTCTCCAACACCTGGTCATCGGAATAGATCAGGCCGGCGATGTACTTGACGCTCTTGAAGGGCTTGGCCTCGGTCATGGTGACGGCTCGCCCTTTTATTTTCCGTAAAAACCTTCCATTTTGTCCAGGCCCCCGATAAAAGAAAACGGAACCAGAATTCAGGAGAAGTCCGTTGACCCCCGCTGGCCGATCACTTATAATCCGCACATCATGAAGTGGGTTTACATCGAGGACATCGCCGCGCATAGCGATCAAGATGTCGAGGTCCGCGGTTGGGTCTACAACAAACGCTCCTCGGGCAAGGTCCGTTTCCTGCTTATCCGCGACGGGACGGGTATTCTCCAGGCCACGGTCTCCAGCGAAGGGAAAGGCCATCCCCTGTTCGAAGCCTTCGACCGGCTGACCCAGGAGTCCTCGGTCATCATCCGCGGCCGGGTCCGGGAGGACGGACGGGCGCCGGGGGGCTTGGAGATGGCCCTGGCCGACATCCAGGTCCTCCAGGTGGCCCAGGAATATCCCATCACGCCCAAGGAGCACTCCACGCCCTTCCTCATGGCCCATCGCCATTTGTGGCTGCGCTCGCAAAAACAGCACGCCGTTCTCCAGGTCCGGGCCGAAGTGGTGAGGGCCATCCGCCGCTTTTTCGATGCGCGCAAGTTCCGGGTGATGGACACTCCCATCCTCACTCCCTCGGCCTGCGAAGGAACGACCACCCTGTTCGAGACACAGTATTTCGACCAGAAGGCCTACCTCAGCCAGAGCGGCCAGCTCTATAACGAAGCCACGGCCATGGCCTTCGGCAAGGTCTATTGCTTCGGCCCGACCTTCCGCGCCGAGCGCTCCAAAACACGCAAGCATCTAATCGAGTTCTGGATGGTGGAGCCGGAAGTGGCCTTCGCCACCCTGGAGGACACCATCGAGCTCGGAACGGATTTGGTGGTGGACATCATCGGCCGCGTATTGGACAAAAGGAAAAGCGACCTGGATGTCCTGGAGCGCGACACCAAGCTGCTGGAGAAGGTCCGCTCCCCCTTCCACCGCCTCACCTACGAAGAAGCGGTGGCCAAGCTGAAGGAACGGGGCTCGGCCATAGAATTAGGAACCGACCTGGGCGCTCCCGAAGAGGCGCTTCTTTCCGAAATCTTCGACACGCCTGTGTGCATCACCCACTTTCCGGCGGCCATCAAAGCTTTCTACATGCAGCCCGACCCGCAGCGGCCGGACCTGGTTCTGGGCGTTGACTTCATGGCCTCCGAGGGCTACGGTGAAATTATCGGCGGCGGGCAGCGCATCCATGACCTCGACCTCCTGGAAAAAAAGATCAAAGAATTCGACCTGCCCGCGGACGCTTACGCCTGGTATGCGGACCTGCGGAAATACGGCAGCGTGCCCCACTCCGGGTTCGGGATGGGCGTCGAGCGCATGGTCTCCTGGCTGTGCGGCCTCAAACACATCAGGGAGACCATCCCCTTCCCCCGCCTGCTCTACAGGATCTACCCTTGACCCGGGGCCGACGGCCTTCCCCCGGCAGTTCAAAGCGCGCCCATGACCGAGAAGAAGAAAACGGCCGCTCTCCTCAGCCTGGGCTGCGCCAAGAACCTGGTGGACAGCGAGGTCATGCTGGGGTTCCTGCGGAGAAACGGCTTCCGCATCACCCCCCGAATGGATGAGGCCGATGTCCTCATCGTCAACACCTGCGGCTTTATCCGTCCGGCCAGGAAAGAAGCCGAAGCGGCCATCCGCCGGGCTTTGAGGCTGAAGCGAAAGCTTCCCGGCCTCCGGGTCATTGTCACCGGCTGCTACGTCCAGAGGTCCCCCCAAAAGCTGAAGGCCGCTTTCCCGGCCGTGGATGCCTGGCTGGGAGTCGCGGATTTTGACCGCATCCATCAAGCGGCCGCCGGCCGGGTCCTCTCTCCCTCGCCGGAAACCTTCCTCTATTCGCATCTATCTCCGCGCTTGATCTCCACGCCGGCCGGCTGGGCCTACCTCAAAATTTCCGAAGGCTGCTCGCACCGCTGCTCTTTCTGTTCCATCCCGGCCATCAAGGGCCCTTACCGTTCGAGGAGCATGGATTCGATCCTCCAGGAAGCCCGCCGGCTGGCCGCTCAAGGAGCGAAAGAGATAAACCTTATTTCACAGGATTCTACGTCCTATGGAGGCGACCTGGGTCTCCGGCACGGCCTGGCTCGATTGCTCGACAGGCTCGAAGCGGTCGACGGCCTCCGCTGGGTCCGGGTTCTGTACGGATATCCGGAGGAGGTCTCCGGGGCGCTGCTGGAGGCCATGCAAGGGCCCAAAGTCTGCCGCTACCTGGACCTCCCCTTTCAACATGCGGCGCCCGCGATCATCAAGGCCATGGGCCGCGGCCTGGATGGAGACAAAGCCTTGAAGCTCCTGGACAGGGTCCGCCGAGCCCTGCCTCAGGTTGCCCTGCGCACCTCCCTCATCGTCGGCTTTCCCGGCGAAGGCCGGAAGGAATTCAACGAGTTGAGGAGCTTTGTCCGGCGGGCCCGTTTTGACCATCTGGGCATTTTCACTTATTCAGCGGAGGAAGGCCTGCCGTCCTCTCGCCTGGGCGACCCTGTTTCCGAGGCGGACAAGGCGCGGCGCCGTGAGGAACTGATGTTCATTCAGCAGAAGATGTCCCTCCACAATAACAGGAAATATCTCGGCCAGCGGTTGGAAGTGCTGCTGGACAAATCCGTTCCCGGCCGTCCGCAGCTGGCCGTCGGCCGAACGCGTTTCCAGGCTCCGGAAGTGGACGGGCTGGTCAGGGTTTCGTCGTCGGCCTCGCTCCGGGGACGGCTGCAGACCGTCTGTCAAGTTGAAATCAGGAGAGCCGGTGTGTATGATTTGCACGGACGTTTGGCCGCATGAAACTTGCCGCGCGGGTTTACTCGACATTCTTTGGCCTGGGGTTCGTTCCCCTGGCTCCCGGTTCGGCGGCCAGCCTGGCCGCCGCAGCGTTGTACAAGTTTTTTTTGTTCAGGCTTTCCTGGCCGCTCTTGATTGTTCTTATTCTCCTGGTGGGCCTGACGGGCAGCCTGGCCGCTACATCCTATTCGCGGGAACTCGGCCATAAAGACCCGCGCCGTATTGTCATCGATGAGGCGGCCGGACAATGGCTGACTCTTTTTCTGGCTCCGGCCGGATGGCTTCCGGTGGCGGCCGGGTTCGTCCTTTTCCGGCTGTTCGACGTATTCAAACCTTTTCCCCTCCGAAAGCTGGAGAAGCTCCCGGCCGGCTGGGGGATTATGGCCGACGACCTGGCCGCGGCTGTTTATGCCTGGATCGTCCTGCGCGCCTTTCTCCAGGTGAAAGGATCCCTGATCTGAATGAAGCGGGTTGAGATCCTGGCCATAGGCTCAGAGCTCTTGACTCCCTATTTTCAAGACACGAATTCCCTCTACCTGGCCCGACGCTTAAATGACCTTGGCCTGGAAGTGTCTTTCAAGACGGTTGTCGGCGATGAACAAGACAATCTGCGGCTCAAGGTCGAGGAGGCCCTACGGAAGTCCGACCTCATCCTGGCCATGGGCGGGCTGGGCCCGACCGCGGACGACCGGACAGGCGAGGTTTTCAGCCGAGTCCTGGAGCGGAAGATCGTCATGGCCCCGGAGCTTTTAGAAAAAATAGAAGCCAGGTTCCGCCGCCGCGGCCTGTCCATGCCGGCCTCCAACAGAAAGCAGGCCGGGCTTATCTCCGGCGCCGAAGTGCTGCCCAACGAGCACGGCACGGCGCCGGGTCAGTGGCTCGAATGGGGCTCGAAAATCATCATCCTTCTGCCCGGACCTCCTCATGAGCTGGAGCCCATGTTCGAAAAATACGTGATCCCCCGGCTGGAGAGTTTCCGACGCGGGTTTCTGGCCCGCCGCGTCCTGATGATCGCGGGGCTGACTGAATCCATGGTCGAGGACCTGATGGCCGATCTTTACCCGGACGACCCGTCGGTCAGAATCACCACCCTGGCCCGTCCCGGCCAGATCGAGCTTCACCTGACGGCCACCTCTTCGGTCAGCCGGGCCGAGGCCGGCTCCCGCCTCGAGCCCGTAGAGCGGAGTCTTCTCGACAGGCTGGGAGACAACGTTTTTTCCCGGGTGGGCGAAACGCTGGAGGAAGTCCTGGGGGGTCTTCTCCGCTTAATGAAAAAGACGTTGTCCTGCGCCGAATCCTGCAGCGGAGGCTTGCTCAGCCACCGTCTGACCAACGTTCCCGGCAGCTCAGAATATTTTTTGGCCGGCCTGGTGGCTTACAGCAACAAAGCCAAGGAGGACTTGCTGGCCGTGCCCCAAGACCTTCTGAGAAAACATGGAGCCGTCAGCGGCGAAGTCGCTCGGGCCATGGCCCAGGGCGTCAGGCGGGCTGCTTCCTCTGATTTCGGGCTGGCCGTCACCGGCATCGCCGGCCCGGCCGGCGGAACGCCGGAAAAGCCGGTCGGCCTTGTCTATACCGCCCTGGCATGGGATAATGGAGCGGATGTGGTGAGGAACCTGTTCCTGGGCTCCCGGGAAATCATTAAGTTCCAGTCGAGTCAAAAATCGCTGGATATGCTGCGCCGCTATCTGGAGGCGAGCCGAAGATGAGGACCTTCATCGCCATCGAGCTGACCCCTGAGATCAAGTCCGAGCTGGAGCGTCTGGTCCAGAGACTCGCTCCCCTGACCCGGAACGTGCGTTGGGTGCGGCAGGAAGGCATGCATCTGACCCTGAAATTCCTGGGCGAAATCTCCGAGGCCCAGGCCGGCCGGGTCAAGGCCGCGCTCGAGCCGTGCTGCCGGGGAAAATCCCCTATTGACCTGTCCGTCAAAGGAACGGGCTGGTTCCCGCCCGGTTCAAGAAGCCCTCGAGTCATGTGGCTCGGGCTGGAAGCCGGCCCTGAGTTGGCCGAACTCCAGGCCTCTATCGAGTCGGCCCTGGCCCGTGAGGGTTTTCCGCCCGAGGGGCGGGATTTTCATCCTCATTTGACGCTGGGCCGGGTCAGGTCTCCGCAGGGGCTGCGGCCCGTGCTGGATGAGCTGGAAAAGTCGAAGAATGAGGAATTCGGCCGCATGACGGTCACGCGCATCGCCTTCTATCAAAGCCGGCTGAAGCCCGGCGGGGCGGAATACACCATATTGAGTCAATTCGCCCTGTCATGAGAATCTTGTTCTGGCTGGCTTGCTATCTCGTCGGCGCCTTCCCCACCGGCTATATCCTTTTTAAGTTGACCGAGAAAAAGGACATCCGCAGCTACGGCAGCCGGAGCACGGGAGGCACTAACGTATTTCGGACAAAGGGTCTGGCCCTGGCTCTGCCCGTCGTCATCCTGGATGCGGCCAAAGGATTCCTGGCCGTCTTCTTCGGCAACCGCTGGTTTCCCGGCCAGGCCTGGGTCCCCCTGGCCGGAGCCTTGCTGGCCGTGGTGGGGCATTGTTTTCCGGTTTATATCGGCTTTCGGGGAGGAAAGGGCATCGCCGCCACCATGGGCGCTTTCCTCGGCCTGGGCCTTGTCCCATTTCTGGTCAGCCTGGCCGTGTTCGTGGTGGTCATCGCCCTGACCCGTTATGTCTCCCTGGGGTCTCTCCTGGCCGTGCTGCTCTATCCTCTCAGCCGCTTGGTCTTGGGCCAGAGAGGCGCCTGGGTGTGGATCTGGTGGGCGGCCATCCTCTTTTTAATTGTCCTGCGGCACTGGGGCAATATCCAGCGTTTGCGAGCGGGCCAGGAACGCCGGCTGGGCTGGAAAGCCGGCCAGGTCAAAGGATGAAAACAGCGGTCATCGGCGCCGGAGGCTGGGGCACGGCTCTTTCCATTCTCCTGGCCGCCAAGGGGTTGCCTGTCCGTCTTTGGGTTCGGGAAGCGGAGGTCTGGGAGGAGATGGAGAAGAATCGGGTCAATACCGCGTTCTTGCCCGGTTTCACCCTGCCCGCCGGGGTGACCTTCCATCGCCGTTTGGACGAAGCCATGGCGAATTCCGAAATGGCCTTCATTGCCGTTCCCTCGCGATTCTGCCGGCGCCTCTATCAAGAACTGGCCCCCTGGGTGACCCCTCAGTCCGTCATCGTCAGCCTGACCAAGGGCCTTGAAGAGACTTCGCTCTTGAGAATGAGCGAGGTCATGGAGGAAATTTTTGCCCCTGACCGGAGGCCCAGGGTGGCTGTTCTGTCAGGACCCAGTTTTGCCCGGGAAGTGGCCGCCGGATTGCCCACGGCCGTGGTGACGGCCAGCCGTGATCCGGAGACGGCCCGGGCCGTGCAGCATATCGTTTCCGGGCCTTCCTTCCGGGCTTACGCCAGCGCCGATGTCGTCGGTGTGGAAATTGCCGGTGCGGTCAAGAATACGATGGCCATAGCCGCCGGCATATCCGATGCGCTCGGCTTCGGCCATAATTCCCGGGCCGCGCTCATCACCCGGGGTTTGGCTGAAATGGCCCGTCTGGGCGTCCGTTGCGGCGCTCAGCGGGAGACATTTTCCGGCCTGGCCGGCCTGGGCGATCTTATCTTGACCTGCACCGGCGAGCTGAGCCGGAACCGCCGTCTCGGTTTTGAGCTGGGCCGCGGACGTCGGCTCGAGGATATTCTTTCTTCGACGGCCATGGTCGTCGAGGGCGTTCCCACGGCCCAATCGGCCAGGCGTCTGTCTGAGAAGCTGGATCTCGAAATGCCCATCAACGAGCAGGTCTATCGGGTCCTGTATGAGAGAAAAGATCCGCGCCAAGCTCTCCAGGAGCTCATGGCCAGGAAACTGAAGGAGGAATAGAACATGAGGACAAAGCGTTGCCTGATAGGACAGTGGACGGCCGCTCTGCTGGGCGCTCTGCTGGGGTCGGCCCTCCTGATCTCCTGCGCCTCCCTCCCCTCGGGTCAGAAGAACAATGAGAAAGACCCTTCCTACCAATACAATATGGGGCTGGTCTATCTGAACAGCAAAGGGGCGGATGAAGCCGCCCTGGACCGGGCCATTTCCTACTTCCTCAAAGCCGTATCCCTGAACGCTAAACATTTTCTGGCCTACAACGCTTTGGGGCTGGCCTATTCCATGAAGGGCGACCTTGCCTCCGCCACCCGCGTTTTTGAAAAAAGCCTCGAAATCAATCCGAGTTTCAGCGAAGCCCGCAACAACTTGGGCAACCTCTTTGAAGCTCTCGGTTTCCTGGACAAGGCCGAGGCTGAATACAAAAAAGTCCTGGACGATAACACCTATCGCTCCCGGCAACTCCCCCTCTACAACTTGGCCCGTCTGGCCTATCGGCAGGATAAGCTCGATGAAGCCTTGGACTATGTGGACAGGTCCATCCGTTTCGATTCCCGGATGGCCATGGCCCACAACCTCAGGGGGCTGATCCTGGAAAAAAAAGAGGATCTGGAGGGAGCCGTGGCCAGCTATGAAAAGGCCGGCCGGCTTGTCCCGGATGATATGAGCTTCCAGCTCAACCTGGGGTTGGCCTTGATCAAAGCCGGGAATGCCGGCGAGGCCCGCCGGGTGCTGGAGGCTATCCTCCACAAGACGGACAATACCGAGCTGAGGCAAAAAGCCTCGGAAGCTTTGAAACAGCTAAAGTAATGACCGGGCCGCCGAGCGGGGTTCAGGTGCCTTCCTGCCATTCGGCCAAGTAGCGTTTCTGCTCCGGCGTCAGGGCGTCGATGACCACTCCCATGGATTTCAGCTTCACCGCGGCGATCTGTTCGTCGATTCTAGCCGGCACGGGGTAAACGCGCTTCTCCAGCTTCCGGCCTTCTCGGACGAGGTGGACGATGCTCAGGGCCTGATTGGCGAAACTCATGTCCATGACCATGGCCGGATGACCCTCGGCCGCGGCCAGGTTGATCAATCGGCCTTCGCCCAGGAGGTTGATTCTCCGCCCGTTTCTCAAAGTGAACTCTTCGACAAAGGTCCGAATCTTCCGCCGGCGGCCGGAGAGTTCGGCCAAGGCGGGGATATCGATCTCGACGTTGAAATGACCGGAGTTGGCCACGATGGCGCCGTCCTTCATGCGCCGGAAATGCTCTCCCCGGATGATGCTCTTGTTGCCGGTGACGGTGATGAATATATCCCCCAAGGGGGCGGCCTGGGCCATGGTCATGACCTGGAAGCCGTCCATGACGGCCTCCAGGGCCTTGAGCGGGTCTACCTCGCAGATGATGACCTTGGCCCCGGCGCCCCGGGCCCGCAATGAGATCCCCCGGCCGCACCAGCCGTAGCCGGCCACCACTATGTTCATCCCGGCCAAGAGGACGTTGGTGGCCCGCAGGATGCCGTCCAGAGTGCTCTGGCCGGTCCCGTACCGGTTGTCGAAGAAATGCTTGGTCTTGGCATCGTTGACAGCGATTATGGGATAGTGGAGGACCTTCCGGGAGGCCATGCTCTTCAGGCGGATGACCCCGGTGGTGGTCTCCTCCGTCCCGCCGATGATGGCCCCCAGGAGTTTTTTCCGCTTGGAGTGGATGGTGCTCACCAAGTCGGCTCCGTCGTCCATGGTGATGTGGGGCCGGAAGTCGAGAACCTGGCTGATGTGCCGGTAGTAAGTGGCGTTGTTTTCGCCCTTGACGGCAAAGACCGGCAGTCGGTCATAGCGGACCAGAGCAGCGGCCACATCATCCTGAGTGCTGAGAGGGTTGGAGGCACACAGGGCCAGCTGGGCTCCTCCGGCTCGCAGGACCTGCATCAAGTTGCCCGTCTCGCTGGTGACATGGAGGCAAGCGGCTATTTTGACGCCCCGCAAGGGTTGGTCGGCGGCAAACCGTTTTTTAATGGACTGCAGGACGGGCATGAAACGGGAGGCCCACTCCATCCGCAGCCGGCCCCCGGCGGCCAGGTTGAGGTCTTTGACGTCTGAAGGCATGTTGAAATCTCCTGAACTTTGGTCCGAAGAGTGATGGGATATACCATATTCGTCGCCGGAATGCAATTTAGCCCCTAAAATGGGGTTCCTTCGAAGCTGTTTGCATTTCTTTTTTAGATTGTGTTAAGGTTCTAGAAATTGGAAAGGCTCTTGAAAATATCTCATCTCAGGATGAAGACGGCTAGGTGGGCCGTCGTCTGGCTGCTGGGCGCGGGCTTGGCCAACTCATCCGGGATGACCTCCGGGCCCAGCCTTCCTCTGACCCACTATCAACTCAAAAACGGGCTGCAGGTCCTTTTATCCGAGGACTTCACCCTCCCCCTGGTCAGTGTGGCCGTGATTTATCGGGTAGGCTCCCTGCATGATCCGGCCGGCAAAGCCGGCCTGGCTTATCTGCTGGAGAATTTAATGTTTTTAGGTTCGGCTAATGTCAGCCAGATGCAGCACATGAGCTACATCAGCCGGACGGGCGGCTCCCTCAATGCGGCCACTCTGGAAGACCGGACCCTGTTCTATCAAACCGTGCCCTCCAACCAGCTGGCCCTGGTCCTCTGGCTGGAATCCGACCGGATGCGCTCTCTGGAAATCACCCCGGCCAAAGTTGAGGCGGCCAAAGACGAGCTGGCGGCCGAGATACAGAACCGGCAGCTGGAAGCGCCCTACCTGGAAACCTTTTTCAACTTCGACCGGATGCTCTTTCCCGACCCCGCCTACAGTCATCCCATCATCGGCCGGCCGGAGGAATTGCGGGCCATG
>Ga0315282_10001724_pt1 | contig 40867 bp, 44 predicted proteins | sample YL17G07_20_MG_FD_203693 | JGI IMG/M metagenome (GOLD analysis project Ga0315282, IMG submission 203693) | Sediment microbial communities from Yellowstone Lake, YNP, Wyoming, USA - YL17G07_20 | ecosystem: Environmental > Aquatic > Freshwater > Lake > Sediment | place: USA: Wyoming | collected...
AAAGCGCTATGAGAAGGATGAAACCTGGTTTCATGAAAGGATCATTCTTGAGCCTTTAAACAAGGAATTTGAGCCTATAATTCTGCAGAATTGCGCTGAAGAGGAGTTTAAAGTCATAGCTGAATTTATTGATAATCTAAAATAGGAATAATGAAAAAAGATCACGTCTGGTATTTCGGTTATGGTTCAAATCTAAGCGAACAAAGATTTCTCTGTTACATACTGGGAGGAAAGCCTAATTTTGGGAATATAAAAAATTCGGAGTGCACAAATAATGCACCGCCTTCGGATAACAAACCTTATAAGATTCCCTATAAGCTTTATTTTGGTATTCCAGGGGAAAATAAGAAAACGAAAATGTGGGGGCTTGGCGGTGTTGCTTTCATCTCGCCAATTAAGACCGAGAATTCAGAGACTCTTGGGCGGATTTGGAGAATATCTGAGTATCAGTGTGATGAAATAAAAAAACAGGAAGGCATATCCTGGTATAATAAGACGATCGATCTAGGAAATTATAAAAATATTTCCATTCTTACGATTACCTCTTGTAAAGAAATAAAAAATATCTTGCCGCCATCAATTGGTTACTTAAAAACGATAATTCTCGGACTTCAAGAGACCCATCAAATTCCGGCTTTAGAAATCGCCAACTATTTAATACAGTGCTCTGGGATAACAGGCAATTTTACAAAAGAAAAAATAATTAAGATAGTAAATGATTTATATATGCAGTGATCGTATTTTGAGGTAAATTTTTGATACTTTGGAGCATTATCATTAAGAAATGGAGTATATTACCTTGCCGAGAATATTTTTAATAAATTCTTCAAATCCAAGAAAATGGAGCGGCAAAGGGATGCACTCCGACTGTACACGAGTAAATACTCTAAAGCTGACCACTTTTATTGCCATTTGTATTATTAATAATAGCCTATCAAGGGGGAGATCATGGATAGAACATTATCCAGTTTGGCCGTATTGAATGTAAATAAAAACCTTTTCCAAATGGACTATATTGAAAGCTTTGTCCCATTTATTGCGACTCTAATTAAAAGAAAAAACTACGCAGAAATCATCCCCTCAGTACTATGCGAAGATTTTAAATATGAATTTGGATTGGTTATACCGTATCACCCGATGATATTAATTTTAAATAGAGCAAAAAAAAGAGGAATGATAAAACAAGAAGAGAACAAATATTTGCCAGTTCTTGATTTGATAGAAAAATTAGATTTCTCAAAACAGGCACAAAAGCATTTGTCTGATTACAATAGGATATGTACCGATTTTATTAAGTATACAGAGAAGAAATATAAAACTAGATTTACGACGGAAGAAGCTGAAGAGACTCTAATAGCTTATTTAAAAGAATATGATTTCGAAATATTATTCGCAGCACAAAATAAATCTTTTTTACCTGAAATAAAGCATACGATAAGCAAACGAAATAAATACTTAATAAATAGATATATTAAATACCTGCATGATAACAATCACGAATTATTTAAGATCGTAGAAAATCTCGCTGTCGGATATTTAGTAGCTAGCCCGATACTCTATGATAATTTTGTTAATTATAAAGGCAATTTTGAAGGTATAGACTTCTATCTAGATACCAATCTAATTCTTAAAGCACTTGGCTCCGAAGGTGATATTTTTAGAGATAATTATCATGAACTTTTGCATGCGATGGTTCAACAAGGAGGGAGACTTTTTGCTTTCTTGCATACATATGAAGAAATGATGGGAATTTTAAAAGATTGCATAAGGTGGATAGATAATCCTTTATATGATCCACGTAAGGCAAGCCCCACATTACGATTTTTCCGACATAATAATTTTGGTCCAAGTGATATAGATCTATTTATAATAAGCATTGATACAAAGTTACAGGATCTAAATATAAAAATAGTACTTTCGCCGGATCCGAATGATAGCAAACTATATCAAATCGATGAAGAAAAACTATACAATAAAATCGTTGAGACATATATCGAAACACATCCGCTTTTTGTCGAAGAAGAAAAAAAATACGTTATTCTTAAGGATATAAAATCGATTGCGGCAATTGCTAAATTGAGGAGAGGAGATGCTCCAATATCGATAAAAAATTCGAAATACATTTTAATAACGACAAATTCCTCTCTTGCGAGTGCTAGTAGAAAATTCGAGGTAGAAGAATTAAAATCGGAAAATTCAATACCATCCTGTATGCCGGATACTTTTATCGGCACTTTAGCATGGCTTCAAGCACCCAATAGATTTGTTAATCTAAATGAAAAAAAGATTGTATCGGATTGTTATGCGGCTATACAGCCATCGGATTATTTAATTAGTAAATATGTCGATGAAATAGAAAAGCTAAGGAAAGAAGGGAAATTAGAACCAAATCAATATTTCGTTTTAAGAACGCATCGATTTGCTTACGAAATGCTTCAGGATCGAGTTATGGGTGATTCCAATTTGATTACCTGGAAAACTCCTCTTGAGCTTCTAAAAGAAATGGAAGAACGAGCGTCTCGAGACGAAAGGAAAAAGTACAGAAGAGAATTAGAGGGCCATGAAAAAACTAAATCGATTTTAGAGGCCACAATAAGCGAGAAAGACAAACTAATAAAGAGAATCATGACGTTATCGAGAATAGCCGCCGGAGTGATATATTGGGCACTTATGGCAATACTTATGTTTCCGGCAATTGTTGGAATTGTTATTCAGGTTTTCCCGGAATTAATACAGTTTCCAAAAACGATGAAAATAATCCTACTAATATATTCGGCAATTCTAGCAATTGCAGGAATATATAGCGGATTTATTATTAAAGGGTTCGGAAAGAAAATTAAACATAGACTCGAATATGGAATATCGAAGATATTTAGAGGCAGGGAATAATAAGCTTTCAAAAGGGAAATAAATATACATCCGGAATAGACCAAGAACAATATTTTTAAATTGTTTGTATCGTATTTTAAATTAGGAAAAGAGTTCATCGATAATGGGTAAATTTATTTACCAAGGAAACCTCTTATATCAAGATTATGTTATTTTAATTAATGGTGGGCAGGATTTAGTCAAACTCATCCCTAACGCAACACCGCGACAGGTTACCGGAGTGCCAGATTTACAGATGGAAGTATTTGACGATGTGGTCGCCACTTTCGATTGCCAGAATTTAAACACCTTGCCTTTAGGGGCGGGAAAATCTCATATTTTTAATGCTACATCTGAATTCAAAAGCAAATATCTGTTGATGCAAGTTGTCTTGCTCGCGGCCTCCGATTCTGATAAGCGTCGTAGCCAATTTTTTAGGATGATTACAATTATGCGCAACGCTCCTCAAGAAAGATTTGAGGGGAGTAATGAGGAAATAGCTGAGATTATTGAGTATATCATTCATCAAACACCTCGAGCTATTCAAGAGGAAATGGGAATCAAATCTGTAAAAGGGCGCTATGGTAGAATGGTTCATGATACCGCAAAATACATCTACGAGGTGGCAAACAACGGCATCGTCCCGGTCCCGATAGGTGGCGTTGATGAATTATGCAATATTTATGGGATTGGTCCCAAAACTGCCCGCTTATATTACAGATGGATGGCGCGAGGATCCCCAGATCTAGGGCTTTGGCAAGTGCCTGTAGAAGGGCTACAGATCCCTGTGGATAGGCGGATCTTGAAAACATGTTTTGAATGTATTGAAGTACTCGGACCGTATTATCCGGAAATAGCACGATATAGACAGCACGCTAATCGATGGTTGACGAAGAACGGAAAAAGCATCCAGCCTTGCGCCTTCGCAGAAGTTACCCAATTCGTTTCCGAGGCATTGGGTTTTGGTTCACGTTTTATGGATGTTGATTATCCTTTTTGGTTACTTGGAAGGATTTCGGAAAAGGAAAAATTGCCTAGCTGTTACCAAAGAATTAATAGCTTGGGTACTCATTGCCCTTTGACAGAGTTGAATCTGCCTAAATGTTTGCAATCGCATTGCCCTTTTCTCGAACGTAATAATAGAAAATATTAATTCGAATAGATCAAATACGAACGATATGAAAAGGCAACAAATAAAATTGCTTATATTTTTTAAATGCTCTGGAAGCAAAAATCATGCAGCCCGACAATTCGATATCGACGCGCGATGGTCCATCTGGACTAACGAAACTCATGCTTCTATTCAGAAATGCAGAGATAATGTATGGAGTAATCCTAATCACATAGCGTGGAGAGAAGGCTTCAATCAAGCTTTCGCTATTTATAACGGCCTATTTTATCAAAATATTAATCGGCTCGAGATCGCGGCCTCTATTAATCGGGGTCAAGTACTGGTCGGAATTCTCTCAGCAGGTTATGGTTTGGTAGATGCTAATGAAAAAATCATGAATTACGACGCCACAATGGCTCGTACAAATAAAACAACTCCTAATGCACCATTCTGGCATCAGCACGGTTTAAGCACGATTGTGGCAAATGTCATTGCTTCGATTAGGCCACAATATGTTCTCTGCTTTCTTGGGAGAGAAAAACGTAAATATTCGCCCTTTATTATTGCTGCGGCAGAACAGCTGGCAAGGCAAGGAAGCTTTGATGGGATAATCATAAACTATGATGTCATTTATCGAGGTCGGTACGGACAAGCCGACGAATCGGCCGTTTTAGCGGCCGCAGTGAATTATTTATTTTCCGAAAACATTACTCATGTGCAGGTCGATAATTTTATACGGCAAGTGCGCGCCGGAGACTTTCATTTTGAGGCGCATTCGCTTCGCGAAGCACATATTTATCCCCCTAATGAAGTATTATGAAATGAGCGGATTTAGGTCTCTTCAGGGGGGCTTTAGGGTTAGGTAAACTGGCATTTTGAAAAACGGCACTAGGCGTTTTTAATTTTAGCTTTTTTGATCTGAACGACAATAGAGTTGATTCAAGGGCATCTTTTATAGGCTTTGAGCGAAAAAAAAATATTGACATTCTGAAGTTACTTTTCATAATGATTTGTAGGAATATATTTCGTGTTTCAAGCACAGCTTAAGGGAAAGCTCTCTCGACAAGAGGAGGATTTAGAAGATCTTCTTACGTCAAACGTTTTTGGAGCTCTGAAGTATATTTCGTATGAAGAGGGTTTGTTACCTCTGCTCCATTCGATTGTTGATGAATATGGAAATCATCCTTTAAGGCAAATTCATAATATTCAATTTGCAAGATATGAATTTTGGCCATTTCTCAACGAGCCTAATTGTATCCCATGTGAACCGGACGTCTTGATCAATATCGAGGAAACTAGTGGGAATAAATATCTAATTCTAATTGAGGCCAAATACCTTTCAAGAAAATCTTCTCCAGCATCTGAAGATGACAAACCTGCTGACCAGTTAGCTAAAGAATGGGATAATTTATTATCATATTCAAACAAAAAAAGAATCGAGCCTTTCTTGATTTATATAACTGCTCATACGGAAATTCCAATTGGCGATATTTCAGAATCTAAAAAAGAATATTCAGAAAAAAGAGGATCGGATATTAAAGTAGGTTGGCTTTCTTGGCGCATGATTATCGATATTTTCAAGGAATCGCAAAACGAAATTATTAAAGATTTAATTAGTATCTTGAAGAAACAAGGACTAATTTTATTTCGAGGATTTTCCAAGATTCCTGACTATAAAATAGGTTGGGAGTTTAGGCCAAATTTGGCAGATATTACATTCTTTTATTGGAAAATGCAGACTGAGCCGATAGACTGGGAATTTCTGAAAGAGCCATTCTTTGAATGGAAGAAGTTTTGGGGATATTATCGTTTGAATTGGAGGTTTATCAATGGATGATGATGGAAGAAAAATTGTAGGAATGTTCAAACAGGTAAGGAGCTTTTTTGAACAAGTAGCCTTATTATTGCAGAATCTGGATGATCAATTTGAGAAAGAGGGATGGAAAAAAGATAGTAATACGGTGACATCGAATACGTCGCAATCATTGACCAATTATCGAGCCTGGTTTCCAGATTATTTATTTAGGTTTTATCGAAATAATAGGATTTCAAATATACTAACATTTGTTTCTGTTCTTCTTGATGATGATTTAGATGGCGAGTATAAAGATAAAATTGAAGAGCCATTGATGACGGCAGGATGTTTTGTTTTTGACAAAAACAAAAAAATTGTAGATGATTTCGCATATTGGTGGGCGAAGTGGTATGGCTATTATGGAGATATAAAAAAGTTAGAGCATAAAATTTCTACAGATAACTGGAAAGAAGAGAAAGAATGTAATGAATATAAGTTCGATGATTATGCTTGTTTTGCCCTTCCCTTGGTATCTATTGAGAATGTCCAGGATGTTAAGGAGAAAGTGATAAAGCCGCTCCTCGATCTAATCTCAAAATATACAAGAGAGTAGCCTATTCCAATTTATTTGACAATTGGCGTACCGATATCGAAATAGAAATATTGACCACGCGATCAACACCCACATGCGCAGACATTCGTATTATAATTGGAAACATTAGTATCCAAAGGAACGTGAACACAGAGAGATTTATTAATGTCACCCTTAGACGATGCAACCATGGACGAAATCAGGGTTTTTATCGACTCTGTGGAATGGAGGTACGCCAAGACAATGCCTTGGTGTCCTCATTATTACACCATGGTCCAATGGAATCCGGATAAAAAGAAAGGTTTCTTCAAGCTTGTAAGCGCCATTTTCAACCATGGATACAAAGAGGCTTGGCCAAAACCTCCCAAGAAACCTACGAGGGTAGTCACTTATTTCAATGTGGATGGCTACCGCTATTGGGTGATGGATCCCACGATTGAGGACACGGACCTTATCAATCGAGCGAAAAACTAAGAGTCTTTTTTCTCAGATTTTTACCGCATAACGAGCTTCCTTGGCATCTTTCTTTCCGGCGCCGTCACATTAGCCAGAATTTCTCCTCGGTCTGCGTGCGATTCATAAAATAAAGAAACGGGGCCGAATTTCGTCGGCGCTCCGCTCACTTCGATCTTATTTCCCGCCTCGAGCCACGGCCTCGGCACGGCCTGGCCGATCCAGAGGTCGTCCCCATCCTCGCGGACGAGCATCATTCTCAAGAGCCGGAGCTGCTGGGTGCAGGAGTAAAGGTGGGGAAGCGTCGGCTCGTTCGCTCCGCTGAAGAGGCGGGTGACCTCGACCCCCGAGTGAGTCTCCCGGGACATCCCGTAGGCCAGCGATCCATAGAAGCCGAGGATCACGGGCTTCACCCTGTCGAGCTTGAGCGAATCGAGCCAGTAGCCGTAGGTGTAAGCATGGTCGATCCCGCCTCCAAGTGGCGGCCCCAGAGGTCGAGGGCGTTGGGATAGAGGGCGGCGCTATAGCCGTAGATTTGCTCGTAGAAGCCCGCGCCGTCGTGGGGCTCGAGGACGCCATGCGGGAAGATAGGCGGACACGGATTCGAAGCTCGGGTCTTCCGGCTTGGCGAGCTCCTTGTCGCCGAGGATATCGCGGTCGGCCGTTTCAAGCTCCTTTTGCTGGGAGGGGGTGAGAGTGGACGTGGAGATTGGTGTGGTGGTGGCTACGGCGTCGGCGGGTGCGGGAGTGGGAGCGGTGGTCGGGGCGGGAGAGGAGGCAAGGGCGCAGGTGATCTTATAGCTGAGGCCCGCATAGGCAAGTACTCCGAGAATCCCGATAATAATGATTAATCCGATGAGAATTATTCTCTTCACGAGCGCTCCTTTATCTCCCGACAAGGGGAGGCGATATTCATTACGGGGAAAAAATCAAGCTGTCATCCTGAGCGAAGCGAAGGATCTCGTTGTGTGGCCGGAGGTCGTGACAGAGGGTAAAGGGACTCGTGTCTCAATGAGGTCTAGAAAGGCAAAACAAGCGGCCTTAGTATTGGCTTTCTGTCTAGGAAGGAGCCCTTTTATCGAGCGGTCAAATGACGGCTTGAATTCATATCTCATAGGCACTTCAGGTGATTGCGGGCTCCCTTCGCGGTCTTATAGCTCTTGCCGCGCTCGGCGACCAGACGTTCGATTTTGCCCCATTCCTCTTGAGTGTAGGCATCTTTCTCTTTGATTTCACACGGCATAAAGAAGATGCCCTTATCCGTGACCTTGAAGATCACAGTCGAACCCTTTTTCAGGTTTAAAATGCCCCGGATGGGGGCGGGGACGGTGACTTGTCCTTTGGACGTCATTCTGGCTATTTCGATGATTTCCATGGAGGCTCCTTACATTCTTACATTCTTACCATACCTCCGCTTGAGCACGTTGTCAATGACATAATAATAAACGGCTAGAATGAGACGGAATTCTCATCTGAGGGAGCTTGGATTTGGAAAAGAATAATCTTGCTTTTTTAAAGGAGGAATGGGGGGATTATCCAGGGATTGAGTTGTCTGTCACCATAATTAAAAAGCGCGGGAAATATGCGAATTTTTCAGGTACGGCTCAGTAGCCATTCTCTTTCCTCAGCAGTCGCGAGACTCCGAAGTAGCCGATCAAGGCGGTTGCAATACCGGCCGGGACGTCCCAGAAATAGTGCTGTCCCACCGTGATGGTCGAAACGCCGATTAAAACAGCCAAAACCCAGACGGAGATTCGCACCCATAGAGCCGGCTGACGCCGCGACACCAAAAGGGCGCACACGACCGCCAGTGCTGTGTGCAGGCTCGGCATGAGGTTGCTGGGATCGTCCAGGGAGGCCACGATGCGCATGAGGCTGAATCCCAGTCCCGTCCCCTGATAGTCGGGGCGATGGATGACCATCGGCCAGATGAGGTAGGCGATGAAGGCTATTGCGGAGATAGCCGTGTAGGTCGACAGGACGAATAGGAACCGCTTCCGCCGCCAGTTCCAGACAAAGGGCAGAAGGATAGTCAGATAACCTCCGAAGAAATAGATCCCGGCCGTCCACGGTTGGAAGAGCCAAGGGAACCGCTGAATGGGGGCGGTGAACGAAATCGCCCGCGGCGAATGGAGACCATGCCGGTTGATGGCAGCGTAGAGGATCGCCCAGACGACGAAATATGCAGCTAGGACTATCAGCTTAAGGACGTTCTCGAATCGGGCTGGGCCTGGGAGGCCTGGCGGAACGGATGGAGATTCGGGCGGTTCCGGCTTAGGCGGTTCCGGCCTAGAGCAACCTCGAATTATTATCTCCTTGTTGTTCTTAATGACTTGATTCTATAATTTCGATGACAGATAAGGCAATCCCTAAATTCGTGGACGCTGAGATCCTTCGCTTCGCTCGGGATGACAAGGAAGTGGCTCAGGATGACATGCTGAGGGCAAGTGAGATTGCCACGCCAAGAGGCCCGCAATGACAATTTCTGATTTCACTCTGGAAAAATCACGAATCTTTTTAGATAATGGCTCTCGTCGATAAAGTAACAGTCATGACTGAAATTTTCGGAAAGCGATCAACTCCAATAGGACGGATTCCGGACGATTGCTCTGAGTTTTAAGCTCAAGAAAATCGGGCATAAACGAAGGATGTAAATGAAATGGCAAAACTGGGAACGGACCAACGGCCTGCTGTCTTTAGGGTGCGGACAATGGAACGGGCGGAGGAAATCGCCTCCATCTGCAATGAACATGGCTGGAAATTCATAATGGGAATCGAACCGGATAAACCCGAAGACGTATCCGATATCGAACGCTTGCTCAATCCTCCCATGCCGATTATATCGGAACGGAAGCATGGGCGAAATGATCCATGTCCCTGTGGGAGCGGAAAAAAATATAAAAAATGTTGTCTGGAGAAAAATGAAAAAAGATAAACCAATATTTTCGGTGACAAATGGCGCAATACCTAATTGATAATCATCGAATTTAGGGCTTGAGTTGACGGTCACCGTATCTCCTCAATTGAGTTCTTTCTCGATGGCTCTGCGAACGAGCTGATTCAGGGAGATCCCTTCGGTCACCGACTTTTGGACAGCCTTCTTATGGAGATCGGAGGAAATCCGGATGTTAAAACTCCCTGTGTATGATTTCTGGGGGAGCTTCCCGGCGGCCCGGCAGAGTTCCAGGTAATCCTCCACGGCTTTTTTGAAATCTTTTTTGAGTTCGTCCACGGAGCGGCCTTCGAAGGTTACAAGATCGTCGACGCCTTCGATACGGCCGTGAAAGCAATCATCATGGGAGCTATAATGGATGGAGCCGATAAAACCTTTGTAATGCAGGATATTTTTCATCTGATAAAACCTTTGGCCTTGAGTTCTTTTTCCAGATCTATGATTTGGTAATTTTTTAGCGTTTTTTGGGGATGCGGTTTGTGAAGGCGGATAATATGTTTAGTTTTTTCGTTGATAAAAGCCACCCGCGAACCGCTCGTTTTGCCGACTCTCGTTTTTATGTACCCGAATCCCCTCAATAGAGTAACAAGCTCAGAGAAGGTGAAATCATTGGGCCGGTTCAGGAATCTTAATAAGAGTTTATCCTGACGACTCATGGCTATTTTATCAGATGTAAAAAGCAATGCAACTAATATTTAGTTGCTTTTGCGCGGAATTATGCTCTATGACCCCTGGGGCAATCGGCAATTTCGGATCATCGAGTCCCTCCATTCGGTCAGGGGTCGGTGTTTCTTATGAAATGACGAATGAATGACTCGGATTTCTCGTATAAAAGGCTTTTATTTCGGTGACAGATAACGCATTGTAATTGCTGTCTTTCTGCTTGACGCGAAAATTAACCCTGCATATATGCAATTAAAATAATAGCAGGGATAAAAACACCGCTTCTTAAGAAACACCTCAACCTGTTCGAAAAAATCTTCATTCTGCGGTTGGTGAGACCGTTCTTCTCTAATAAAAGAACCGAGCTGGTTAAGAATCCGAAAGTATATTTCGTGGATACCGGGCTGAGAAATTCGATCATCGGCGATTTCCGGCCTCTCGGACAAAGACCGGATAAGGGCGCGCTCGTCGAAAACCATCATTTTTCGGAATTTTTAAAGTCGGACCGAGAAGTGAAATACTGGAGGACAAAATCCAAAGCCGAGGTCGATTTCATCGTCGATGAGCGGTATCCGGCCGAAATCAAATCGGCCCTATCGAGACCGGTCGTTGGGAAGTCCCTCCACAGCTACATCGAAAAATACGCGCCCGGGAAAGCGTTTGTTTTTAATGATGTCCTTTTCGAGACCGTGAAAATCGGCCGGACACCGGTCAATTTCATATATCATTTCTCCGATTTTCCCGAAGACGATAGCGGATAAAGGCATGAGAAAAAGGAGGGGCGCGGTGGGAGCGGCAGTAACAAGGGAGCGGATATTGACGGCGTCGCCCGGCGGCGATATAGTACCGGCATGGTGAGGAGGGTAGATTCATCGTCCGGAGCGGGGATTCGCCGCGCCGCGGAAAAAGGGAACTCCTATCACCCCCGAATTAAGGAGCTCAAATGAAAATCAATATAAGAGGTTTTCTTACGGCGGCGATCATCATCATGATTGCGGGCGGGGTGCCGATCATGGCCGCGTGTAAAAGCAAAAAAGAGGCTTCGGGAAATATTGGAAATTCCAAAGCGGCTGAGAGGAGCGAGCAAAACGTGTCCATTCCATGCCGGTCTCTCGAGACGTTCAAGGAAGACGTCTTCGGTTTTCTGGTGAAGAAGCCAGCGGGCTGGGTTCTCAGGTATACCACCGGCACTATCACCATCCTCCGGGACAACCAAGGGCAGGAAGGCGTTCTGATCTACCCGGTCAGACCGCAAGCGGGGTTCACTCTCGAGAATTTCTTTTCGAGTTACCTGAACATTCTCAAGGAATCATCGAAGAACTCCTCCCGAGTCGATTACTCGGATGTCACCCCGGGCCGGGGAGGCGTCCAGGCGAAAGTCTCGGGCTTCATGGGCGGGAAGACCGTCGAGGGCGCGGCGGCGGCCTTTCCCTCCGGACCTGATTATATTTTGACCCTTTATTGGGCCCCGAGGGAGGAGCTTTCGTCCCAACAGCCTTTATTGAAGTGCATCGCCGACAGCTATCAAAAAGCTCCCGGTCTGCCCCTCGTCCGGTTGAGCGGAACCTATTTTGAGACGATGGCCCCGAAGGGCTGGCAGATCTCCGAGGAAGGCTCGAATGGGGTCAATTTCAAGAATCCCGCGGGGGATGCCGGGGTCATTGTCGGCTATGGCGATTTCGGCTCCGATCCTCAGCCGATGACGATTCCCCGCCTTTTCGAGGCCGTGACCAAGCCGTGTTCCCCCGGCCAACAGCCTTGTTTCAGTATCACTAAAAGTTATACGAGGTTGGCGGCCGTCGATGCTCCGGACATTATAGACGGCCTAGGGAGGACCTGGAAAGCCAGGGCGGAAGAATTTGAGGCCGTCCTGGTGGATGCCAAATCCTCGAAAGTTCATGGCGTAGTAACCGGCATGGTCATGGGCGGCCGGCACATCACCGGGCTTTATGGCTGGTTCGTCATCACCTCGACGAGAGTTTCCCGGCCGGAAACCTGGGAACGAAACTCTGCGGCGACCGCCATTATCCAGGACAATATCAAGATCATCAAGGCCAGCGAGTGGAGCACCAGTCGGATCCTGCCCCGGAACAACCCGTTAGACTCCTCAACGTATATGAGCAGCTGGGAGTACAAAAACAGGGTGGACTCGGAGCTTTCGGGCAAACGTCGGGAAGGCATCATGGGCTACGAAACTTATCGGACGCCGAACGGGGAGCGCGTCGATGTGCCTCTCAATTCGATTCCCGGAGGCAACAATCCTCTCTATTACAATCCGCAGGCCCCGCAGGCCGTGTCGATCTGGAATTCGACGCTGGAAAAGCCGCCCCAAGGGTATTATGAGCTCAAAAAGTAGAGTCGCGGCGTCCTGTCGGCGAACGCATCGACTTTTGCAACGAGGACGATGGCCTTCGCGATTGGCCACATCTCCGGGTGTCATCTGAATCCGGCCGTTTCTATCGGATTATGGGCGGGCGGTCGATTCCCGGCGAGCAAGCTGATCCCTTACATTATCGCTCAGGTCTTCGGGGCCGGTGTCGCCGGGGGCGTTCTTTTCCTAATTGCAAGCGGGAAAGCCGGATTCGATAAGTCGGCCGGTTTCGCCGCAAATGGTTATGGGGCTCATTCCCCCGGCGGCTATTCCCTGCTTGCTGCGCTGTTGACAGAGGTCGTCATGACGATGTTTTTTCTCCTCATCATTCTCGGCGCGACCGACAAGCGTGCGCCGCAAGGATTCGCCCCGCTGGCCATCGGTTTAGGCCTGACTCTCATTCATTTGATCAGTATCCCGGTTACGAATACGTCCGTAAATCCTGCAAAAAGCACCGGGGTGGCCGTGTTCATCGGCGGTTGGGCTGTTGGTCAACTCTGGCTGTTCTGGCTCGCTCCGATTGCCGGCGCCGTTTTGGGAGCCCTCGTCTACCGATCCATCGGCAAAGAAACGGTTTGATCTCGCGCAGTCCTTACTTCGCTTCTTGGCGACGATCAACATCTTTCAATATTTCATATAGGGGATGTGAGAACTATTTGATATGATGTCTTCATGAACATCAAAAACAAAGTCGTCATCGTGACCGGAGCCTCTTCCGGCATCGGTCTTGCCACGGCCAAGCTCCTTGCCAAATGCTGTGCCAAAGTTGCACTCGTCGCCCGATCCATGGATAAACTCAAAAATATTTCAAAAGAGCTTCCGGAATCATTCCCGATTTGCGCAGACATGACTAAAGAAGATGAAATAAAAATGATGGTCAGGGAAACGAAAAATCATTTTGGAAGAATCGATGTTCTTATCAACAGCGCCGGCCAAGGCTACGATGCTCCGGTTGAAAAGATCAATATCGATACTTATCGGAAAATGTTTAATCTCGATGTCGTAGGTCCGCTCGTCGCCATGCAGAACGTGATCCCCATTATGAAAAAACAAAAAGAAGGAGTGATTGTCAATATCAGCTCAGGGACGGCTTTAATGGCCCTTCCCAATATGAGTCCTTATTCTTCATTGAAAAGCGCTCTGGCGAGTATCAGTTTAACGGCTAGAGAAGAACTGAAAAAAAACAATATCCAGGTGAGCATCGTCTATCCGTATATGACTCTCACCGATTTCGAAAAAAATACGATTAAGGACACAGAAGAAGATCAGGCCGAACCGGAGGAGGGGAGAGGGACACTCCGGCCTCCTGATACGCCGGAATATCTCGCCCAGAAAATCCTGGAGGGCATCGAAAACAATGATGCGGAAATATTCGCCCATGATTGGATGAAAAAAATGAAGCAGTAATGGGGTCGTCTAGACGACAATCAAGCTTCAAATTCTTGTACGCCGAGATCCTTCGCTTCGCTCAGGATGACAAATGAGTGACTCAAGATGACATACTGAGGGCAAATGAGATTGCCACGCCAAGAGGCCCGCAATGACAATTCAAAAAAATCAAAGCGGTGAGATCGCCACGTCGCTCCGCTCCTCGCGATGACATTTTATTAATTTCGGTGACAGAAAAAAGGATTGCTGAAATTCGGGGATTGGGATTTGGGGGTTGAGTTATCTGTCACCATAATTAAAGAAAGGCAAGGATTATTTTCTTGACTTTTTACGAGGAATGATATATCGTATATACAATATATACCCTGGAGGAAGATCATGGCAGATCAGATGATAATCAGGATAGATGCTGATCTCAAAGCCCGGTTGAATCGTCTGGCCCGTGCCGAAGGGAAGACAACGAGCCAGATGGTGAGGGAGCTCATCCACGATTACGTCAAAGAACGCGATATCGGCGCTTACATCGATGGCCTCTGGGAACGCATCGGAACGAAACTGACGGCGCGCGGCGTTCGGCCGGCCGATATCGGGAAGGCGATCGGCGAAACGAGAAAAGGCCGCGGATGAAGGTCGTCGTCGACACCAACGTTTTCATTTCCTCGTTTTTCGGAGGAAATCCGCGGAAGATCATCGACCTCTGGAAGTCCGGGGAGATTACTTGGTGTCTGTCCGCGGCCATCGTCGATGAATACACGGCGGTCCTCAGGAGGCTGGGGCTTGAAGGGGAGACCGAGTTCGGCGAGCTGCTTGACTTGTTCGCCCGCGGATTTCATATTTTATTCGCGGCCGCGACCCCTGCCTTGAAGGTCGTCCTCGCCGATCCCGCCGATGATAAGTTCGTCGAATGCGCTGTCGCTCTCAAAGCCGAGGCGATCATCACGGGAGACAAGGCCCTTAAGGATATCGGCAAATATATGGGCATCAAGATTCTCGGCCCTCGGGAATTCCTGAGCCGATTTCGGTGACAGATAATGGATTACCGAAATTCAGGGATTGGGATTTAGGGGTTGAGTTATCTGTCACCATAATTAATTTCGGTGACAGTTTTTCTCAATTTTCAATACAAAACTTTGTCTTCGCCCTTGTCCTTGATCAATTCGGCGATTTCATCGAGGAGAAGCTTTTTGCGGATGAGGATGGCTTCGATCTCTTTCTTCTCCAGGCAGGGCCCGACAGCATTCTTGATGCTCGAAAAGTCCAGAGTCTTGATCTTCTCGACAAAAATGCGAGGAAGCTCCCGGATGAACAGGGGCCGGTTACCGAGGGCATTCATTCCGGTCACCAGTCTCTCGGTGAATTTCTTGGAAGAGCGGAAGCTGCGGGAGTGGTCGATGAGGATCGTCCGCCAGTCCTCGGAGTAGAGGATGTTCTGCTGGGTCCGGTCCTCGTTGGCGATGAGGCCGTCAAAGGCCCGCATCAGGTACTTCATTCGCTCCCAGTTCTTGGCGGACAAGTTGGGAATGGGGATGTTATCGTCCATCCGTTTGAGGTCGTTCATCTTGACCTTGACCCAGAGCTGGAGTGAGCCTTTTTTTCCCCGGAATTCCCTTTCCACGGTGGGGGGGATCATGTTCAGGCCGAGGAGCTTGTCCAGCTCATAGGCGGCAATTTCATATTGCCAGCCCTCGAGATAACCTTCCTGAATTCCGCTCGGGTTTTTCCAGGCGCCCGATGCTTCCACATCGCCTTTTTTCAGGTAGAGCCGCGTCGGTTTGGTGACGCCTTCGCCGATCTCTTCGAACTTCACGATCTCGGCCGTTTTCAGGAATTCCTCCCATTTTGGTCTCTCGGCGATTTCCTGAGGGGTGAACTGGGCCTGAAGTTGAGATGCGAGCATCATCCCAGCGAGAGTGAAGCCAAGGAGTAACGATTTTCTAAGCATGAGATAGCTCCGGATTTCTTTTCTTCCCATATGAGTTCCTATCATAGTTTTTTTTTGTTGAGAAAATCAAATTTTTTGGCCTTATCGTATCCCTCTTTTGTGGTTTCGCGAAATTGTAGGGCAAAGGAGGCTCGAACTTTTATTTTACGGATGGTACAATAAGCGAATGAATAAGCTATCCTGCGTGGCTCTGCTTGTTTTCGGCATTTCCCTGGGCACTGCTTATCCGCAGGAGAAACAAGCTCTTTCCGATGAACAGGTCAAGGAGCAGCTGAGTTTCATCGAGAACGCGCTCTATTCCGCACAGCCCCGGGCCAAAACCTGGTGGTATGGCTGGATCTCCGCCTACTCTGTGGGAGCCGTCGCGATGGGGAGTCTTGCCGCGGCTCACTGGAACGATAAGAAGTTGGATCCCTTGACGCAGGGCAAAGTCTCCGATAGAGGGTTTGCGGAGGACATGCTGGTTGGAGGCGCGACTTTCGCCCTGGGGGTTGGCGGCCTCGTCATCAGTCCTTTCGTTCCGGCCAATGGCCCCAACAAACTGCGCGCTATGCTCGAGGGGACTTCCGAGGAGCGCCGACTCAAGCTGCAGAAGGCCGAGGAGCTTCTCCGTGAGTGCGCCGGACATGAGAGGGATGGACGCGGCTGGTTCACCCATTTGCTCAACCTCGGCGCCAACGCAGCCGCCGGCCTGGTGACGGTTCTAGCCTTTGACCGTCCATGGTCGGACGGCCTTCTCACCTTTGCCACCGGCGAGGCCGTTTCGCTCCTGAACATATACACCCAGCCCCGCCGCGCTATCTCCGACCTCAACAATTATGAAATAAGATACTTGAGAAAACAGGGCGCATATCTCCAGCCGCCTGGGGAACGCAGCCTCTATTTCAGCCTGTATCCCGGCGGATTCGGCCTGGGGGTGCGATTCTAGTCCTGCGGTGAGGAGAGGCGGCCGTCAAAACCGGAAATAATCATAGATCCTGATTCTCAGGACCATCTTCAGGATCGAGTTGGAAAGGGCGATCACTTCCCCGACGGCCCAAGCCGGAAAAAGAATCCGGTACTGGAATTTTCTGAATCTGTCCGAAGGCCAATCTTTCCCCTTGATGAGAAGCGCGAGGAAGACGTATATGAAACCGAACAGGCCGAGGGTCGAGGTCGAGATATGCAGGAGAAATAGGGCGCTGCGCCAGGGAACGGCGTGGTGGCCGGCAAGAACGGTCGTGGGAGTCACCTTGAATGAGGCCAGAAAAGCCGTGACGACATCGAGGAGGACGGCGATTCCCAAATAGCCCATGAACGGTTCCTGCCGGAGATAGATGCGCTTGCTGGCTACGATATAGAAATAGAACGTGGCGATGGCCAGGATGATGTTGATCAGGACCGCGATGCCCACTGTGATGGGATTCTAGGAGATGTCCGACCACCTGTCAAGTCAGGGCGAGTGCCTGTCCCCGATTTATACTTTTTCGATTAACTCCAGAATAAATCTCTTTTTCAGCTTCATTCCAGCAGCACCAAGAATGACTCTGATAGCTTGAACATTCCTTCCCTGTTTTCCAATAATCTTGCCTATATCTTCCTGAGCAACCTTTAATTCAATGATCGAGCTCTGTTCCCCGTCTAATTGGGAAACCTGCACCTTGTCAGGATTGTCCACTAATGATTTGGCAATCAATTCAATGAATTCTTTCACTGTGACCTCCCTTAATACGTTAATCTAACAGAAGTTTGCGCCGGAGCCCATTGTCTGGACAGAAGAAGATCTTTCTGAAGCTGCATTCCTGGCCCGCCAGCCGTGACCATTTTATTCCATTGTGAGGCTAAAAGCCACTTTTGATGTGATCTCCGAAAAAACGGTGAAACAGGACTACGGCAAGAAGGATGTCAGCCTTCCTTTTGCGGAGGCTGTCCAGGCACTTGTCGAGGCTGCCGGGCCGGGACTTCGGCCGCGACGTGGCCAGGTGGCGGGCCTGGTGGGAGACGAAGGGCAAAGGCGAGCCTTCATCCAAGATCAAAGAAAACGTCATTTGCCAAGGTCACATATCGCCCCATCAGAGTGAGCTTTCTGGCTGTCGCGGCCGCCCCAAATGATAAGTTTGTTCCCATATAAAAATGAGGCGTGATAATCTCTCCCGCTTATCGGCGCGTCTGCCATTTCTTCCCATTTTTTCTTTTCCAGGTCATAGATCGCCTGACAATAGACACTCCAAACGATGAGTTTGTAGCCTGATAAAACTGGGGGTGTCGGATTATATCCGAAAATCCCATAGGAATAGAGTTCCCGGGGGTGTTCGCCTTTGACGGGAGCCTCGGCTATCTTCTCCCACGTATCCTTCTCAATATCATAAATGGCGCCGTCGTAAAAAAACTTATCTTTGAGCCCGCCCCAAATGACAACCTTATTTCCCCATAAGAATGCCCGGGGAAAGAATCTGGCTTCTAGAGGGGCCGGGGCCATCTTTTTCCAGGCATCTGTATCGATATCATAAACCGCTCCATCGGAGCGGCTCTCGGAAGACCTGGCTTCTACCGGTCCCGGACAGCCCCCCCATATCACCAATTTATTCCCGGCTAAAACGGCGGCGCTCCAGTTTCTTCTCTCTATAGGAGCCCGAGCCATCTCTTTCCAGACATCTTTGTCTAGATCGTATATCGCTCCATAGCGGTCACCCTTTCCGGCAGGGGGTGACCCCCAAACCAGGAATTTGTTTTTATAAATGAACGCAGGCCAGTCATCAATGGCTTTTATCGAAATGGGCTCTGCAATCTTTTTCCAGGAATCTTTGTCAAGGTCATAGATCCCTCCGACAGGATTCAATTCGCGCGTCTTGCCGATGCCCCAAACGAGGAGCTTATTCCCGACGAGGCCTGACGTGTACGGTTCCATCCCCAGGGTGATGGGAGCTTCCGACATTTTCTTCCAGGTATTTTCTTGAATGTCGTATATCGCTCCGGAAGGAGTATTTTCCCCTCCCCAGAGTATGACTTTTTGGCCGTGAGCGAGCATGGTAAAATGTTCCCGTCCCTCAATAGGGGCGGCGGGCATTTTTTTCCACACATCCTTGTCGAGATCATAGATCGCTCCATCACTGACAGGCTTGTCTTTGATTTCGCCACCCCAAACGATGATCTTATTTCCCGCTAACAAAGAGCCAATTATGGCCCTGGCCTCGACCGGAGCCGCTCCTGACATTTTCTTCCAGGAACCTATCTTCTGGTTTTTCTGTTGCAGGGACGACGAAAATAACGGAGCGAAGCCATAAATTGCCGGGATGAAACTCATCAGAGCGATAATCAGGCCCTTTTTTTGTTTCGGCGTCATATTCATTCTCCTTAAGATAGAAAAGATGATGATATGATACACCTCCGAGCGTCTGTCATTAAAGGATTAAAGGAGATTATAATCCTGCAAAAAATATTTCGTATGACACTGCTTAAATCCACAGAAAACGGCGAGCCGAAGGAGATAAACAGATTAAGGGGACAGAAACGTGAGGCCCGACGACAGCCCGCAGAAGGTCTTCCAGGCTCGCCCTGCCCACCCCGGACTTTTCCTTCCAGCCGGGCGAGAAACGGTCCAACAATCGTGCTTGGGCCATGCCGCTCATGTAAAAACGAAGGTCGCCTTCCTGTCCGCCCAGGTTATTCGCCAGGCGGGCGAAATCCCAGGTCAATGGGAAAAAACCGGGCCGCGGCCGCCTCCCGGAGGCCCCGTCCCCGGGCGAGATAATAAGCTCCTCAAAATAGACCTCGGCGTACTTGGCCAGTCCCTCCAGCCATTCCAGTTCCCGTTCATAGCCCAGGAGTTCGGGGCCGAGACCGGCCCGGACGCGGCGGGCGTCGCGGATCGTCAGAAATTCCTGGGCCCGTCGAACCGCTTCCGGATCATCGGCCGCCTTCAGCGCGCCGGCCAGCGCCGCCCCTTCGTCCTTCCAGGCCTCGGCAAACTCTTTGTCCTTGAAAGGGTAGCGGCCTTCTTCTTTATACGCGGCCAGGGCCCGGTCAAATCGCTCCGGGGCTGAACCGGCCTGGAACGCATGGAACATCTCATGGAGCACTGCGGCGATATAGAAGTCCGGGCTAAGCTTCAGGGGGCCCTTACGGCTCATCATCTCGAGCGTGCCGATGCTTCCTGCCCATCGTATCCCGGCCCTGACGGCGAACGCCTGCGGCTTCCCGGCCGCCCGGCGGAAATAAGGCCGCCCTTCGAATTCCCCTGTTTCGACGGCGGTCCAGCCGTCGGGGGGATTTGCTTCCCCGAGCAGAAACTCGTAGCCCTCGTTATAAAGGATGACGGGAATAACGGCGCTGCCGAAACCGGGCCAGGCCTGGTCCCCCTTATCCTTCTTCAACCGTAAAGCAGCGGCGACTTCCGCCATGTCGGCGGCGCTCAGCACAGAGAGGGATTCGACAGGGTTCTGAGGGCGCGCGGGGACTTGGACCTGGCCCAACGCTGTTCCCGGGCCCTGGGCGGCGAGCGCCAGGAGTAGGGCCCATCCGGCCCGGAGGCTTCTCGTTTCTTTGAGCCCGCCCATCTGTCCTCCCGACGGGCAGAAGATATCGCAGGTGGGCGATGAGTGTCAAGGTCGAGGACGGGTCTAAAAACATCTGTTATTTTAAATAGATTTTCTTAACTTGTCATTTACTTTGTTTTTTACCTTTGATATGATTTTTCGGGCAAGGAAACATCGATTCTCAGCTCGGCAGCAGCCGGCGAGGTGCAGTTGCGCAAAAGCAAATCGTTTATAAAAAAGATTATCGTCTCCGCATTGATCGTCATTGCGGCTGCGGCCGCGGCAGCCGAACGACAGGCGGGGATCGATCCCGGACACTGGGTGGCCAATCTTGAAAAGTCCTACGCGGAAATCGAGAGCTACACTGCCATTTTTCACAAACAAGAGCGCGTTGACGGAAGGCTCGGGGAAGAAGAAACGATTTTGCTCAAGTTCAAAAAGCCCTTCAAAGTCTACATGAAATGGATCAAGGCTCCCCATAAAGGCCGTGAGGCGCTCTACATGGAGGGCTGGAACAAAAACCAGGTCAGAGTCCATGAGGGAGGCATCCTGGGTCTGGTCACCGTCAACCTGGACCCGAACGGGAGTCAGGCGATGCAGGGAAACCGCCACCCGATCACGGACACGGGATTGGGCAATCTCGTGAAAATCCTCCGGGAAAATGTGGGCAAGGGCCTGGAGGCCGGCGAGCTGGAGTTCAAAGAGCATGGCGAGGACATGGCTTATGGCCGCAAAACCCGGAAGATCGAGCTCGTCCTCCCTAAAGCTAGAGCCAAGGATTATTATTGTTACCGGGTGGTCATCCACATGGACCTCGAGACGACGGTTCCCATCAAGGCTCAGGTCTTCGATGGGAACGACCTGTTGATTGAAAATTATGGCTTTGAGAACCTCAACCTGAAGGCCGGGCTGACAGACGCCGATTTCGATCCCAGGAATCCCGCCTACAAGTTTTAAAGGCGTTCGGCTTTATTGTCTCCTTAGCTCACAAAAAATCGGGGACACGTACGTGGGACCGTCTCACGCTTTCTTGACAAAAGACTTCTTTCGGCCCTATATTTATAGCCGATCGATATAAGGAGGCTTCAGATGAGATTTCGCTCTTGGGTTTTATTGATTGGCGTAGTCGCGGTCTTGGGGTGTCTGGCTCTGGCCCAGACCCAGAAGCCGGCGAGCCCGCCGGGGACGGCGGCCACGCAAGTCGGCGGCAAGTATGTCCAGGTTCAGAACAACCAAAGATACCAAGGCGGCAAGTGGATCGAGATATCCTACGGCCGGCCCATCAAGCGCGAGCGCCAGAACTTGTTCGGCGCGGGCGTCGATTACGGCAAAAAGGTGAGCGACGGATCGCCGGTCTGGCGCGCGGGAGCCAACCAGACCACGCGGCTCAAGACGGAAGTCCCGTTGATCTTCGACGGCAAGACGCTTCCGGCCGGCGAATATAGCGTCTTTGTCGACCTGAAGGAGCAGGCCTGGACCATCATCTTCTCCACGTGGCCGGCGCAGGAGAAGTACGATCCCAAAAATAAGGACGCCCTCTGGGGTTCATACGGGTACACGCCCGATAAGGACGTCCTCCGGGCCGCGATGAAGCTCGACACCCTGCCGTTCTCGATGGACCAATTCACGATCGCCTTCATCGACATGACCTCCGTTGACGGGAAGCTGGCCATGATGTGGGACAAGACGATGGCCACCGTTCCCTTTAAAGTCGGGAGCTAGCCAGTCAAGATCAAATTGGCTCAATAATCAACAGTCTTGTTTTTAGAGTCGCTTTCCGGAAACGCGGCCCCTTCCGGTCGAACGATGAGTTTAACATGAAGAAGTGCCTGGCGGTCGTTTTTGGCTTGAGCTTGCTCGTTCCCCTGTCGGCCCGAGCCCAGCAGGGCCAGATCCCCAATGCCGGGGAATTGGAAATCGCCCTTCGCAAGCTCAACGTTCTGGGGAGCGCTCTCTTCATCGGAGCCCATCCGGACGATGAAAATTCCTCTGTTTTGGCCTTTCTCTCGAAGGGCCGGAACTTGCGGACGGCCTATCTTTCCGTCACCCGCGGCGAAGGCGGCCAAAATCTGATCGGCCCGGAGAAAGGAGCCGAGATCGGTCTCCTCCGAACTCAAGAGCTCATGTCGGCCCGCCGGATCGATGGGGCCGAACAGTTCTTTACACGGGCCGTCGATTTTGGCTATTCCAAGACGGCCGAGGAGACCTTTGAATTCTGGGGGAAGGAAAAGATCTTGGGCGATATCGTCTGGGTGATCCGAAAATTCCGGCCCGATGTGATCCTCACCCGTTTTACGCCCGAGAACGCCGGCGGACACGGCCACCATATCGCCGCCGGACTGCTGACCAAGGACGCGTTCGTCGCGGCCGCCGACCCGAAGAGATTTCCCGAACAATTGAAATATGTGTCGGTCTGGAAGGCCAAGAGACTGCTGTGGAACACCTTCCGTTCTCCGCAGGCGGAGGCCAAGGTCCAGCTGCGGGTCGATACGGGAAGCTACAATCCTTGGCTGGGAAAATCATACACGGAAATGGCCGGAGAGAGCCGATCGCAACATAAAAGCCAGGGATTCGGCTCGGCCGGGCGGCGGGGAGCTCAATACGATTCCTTCGAGCTTATGGACGGCGACCCGGCGACCGCGGACATTTTCGAGGGGATCGATGTCACCTGGAATCGCGTCCCCGGCGGACGGGCCGTGGGGCTTCTGCTGGCCGAGATCTTGAGGTCTTTTGACCCCGAACATCCTTCAAAATCGATCCCCGGGTTGCTGGGCGCTTACACGGAATTGACCAAGCTCGGGGACGAGCCTTGGGTTCGCATAAAAAAAGAAGAGATGTTGCGGGTTCTTCAGGCCTGCGCCGGGCTGTGGATGGAGGCCATCGCCGGCGATTATGCCGCCGCTCCGGGAGACACGATCCAGGTCAGAACGACGCTCGTCAATCGGTCCGACCAGCCGCTGACGCTCCACAGTCTCAGCCTTCCAGCCATTGCCCCGGAAGCTGTCCTCGATCGGTCCCTCAAGAACAACGAGCCCGTGACCATAGAAAAAACGATTCTCATCCCAAAAGATTTTCCGCTCTCCCAGCCTTATTGGCTGGAGGCCCCCCGTCAAGACGGCTTCTTTTTTATCCGCGAGCAAAATGTCACCGGGTTGGCGGAGAACCCTCCCCCCATCGAAATCAAACTCGGGTTGGACGCCGGTGGAAAACTTCTGGAGTATTCCATCCCCTTGTCCTTCCGCTGGACGGATCAAGTGGACGGCGAACTTTATCGGCTTTTTGAAGTCCGGCCTCCGGTGACCCTCCGGGTCGAAGAAAAAGTCGGCATTTTTGCGGATGAATATCCGAAGAAGATCAAAGTCAAACTCAAGAGCCACTCTCAGAATATCGCCGGGCAGGTCCGGCTCAAAGGACCGGATGTTTGGAAAATCACCCCGGTCGCCATTCCTTTCTCTTTGACCGGAAAATATGAAGAGGGCGAGGTCACGTTCGACGTCATCCCTCCGAAATTCGCCGCCGAGGCCGACCTGACGGCGGAAGCCGAGTTCGGCGGAGAAAAATCGAGCCGGGCGATGGTGGAAATTTCTTATCCCCACATTCAGCGGCAGGCCTATTTCCCCGAGAGCCGACTTCGCGTCGTCAAGCTGGATGTAAAAACCCTAGGAAAGAAAATCGGCTATATCATGGGGGCGGGAGACGAGGTCCCCGATGCCCTGCGCAACCTGGGGTATGATGTGATTCAATTGAGCGATGAGCTGCTCGAAAACGCGGACCTTTCCCAATTCGACGCCGTTATCACCGGTGTCAGGGCCTACAATACGCGGGACCGCCTCAGGCTTATCAAAGACAAGCTTCTCCAATACGTTGAACGCGGGGGGAACCTCGTCGTCCAATACAATGTGGCCTCAGGCCAGCTGACCAACCGGATCGGCCCGTATCCCTTGACCATCGGCCGAGACCGGGTGAACGTGGAAAACGCGCCGGTGACCTTTCTGGCTCCCGAGCATCCGCTGCTGAATGTTCCAAACAAGATCACGCCCAAAGATTTCGAAGGGTGGATTCAGGAGAGAGGTTTGTATTTTGCTTCTCAGTGGGACGAAAAATATGAAGCGATTCTTTCGTCCCATGATCCCGGGGAGCCGGACAAAAAAGGCGGTCTCTTGTACGCTCGTTATGGCCAAGGTGTTTTTATCTATACGGCCTTGGCTTGGTTTCGACAATTGCCGGATGGCGTGCCGGGCGCGTACCGGCTTTTTGCCAACTTGATTTCGGCGGGGAAAACCACTGGAAAACGCACCGACGGAAAAAACTGAGAACGAACGGGATCGGCCGCCCTTCTTCTCGTCGTGGACCCGTCTCTATGCCCTCGTCTTGTTGAACCTGGCCTTCCAGATCTTCCTTTTTTATCTTTTCACCAAAGCTTTCGAATGATGGCCATCCCCATGAGAAACCTGCCGCGCCTTCCGCGTCTGGTTCACGACTATTTTTATGCTTACGGCAAGGTCGAAGAGTTTTACGGCGGCGACTTTCGAGACGTCGCCGCTTTCGAGCGTCAGACGGAGAGAGCGATCGCCCGTCCTTTGCCGCGAAAATCCTTGGCCGAGGTTTTAACCGAACAAAATCAAAGCTACGGCTGTGGGCCTCGGACACTCGGCCATATCCAGAAAATTGCGCAGGATCGGGCCTGCGCCGTCGTGACCGGACAGCAGGTCGGGCTCTTTTCGGGGCCGCTCTACACGATCTATAAAGCCCTGACCGCGGTCAAACTCGCCGAAGACCTCAGCCGGCGGGGCCTCGGATGCTTCGTGCCGGTCTTTTGGCTGGCTTCGGACGATCACGATTTGGCCGAGATCGATCATGTCGTCCTGCCGGATAAGAATCATCAGCTCACGGACGTCCGCTGCCGGATGCCGTCCGGCGAAGCCAAGATCCCGGCTTCGGATGTTGTTTTGCCGCCGGACATCACGGATTGTCTCCGGCAACTCGAGGATTTCACCCGGGATTCCGAATTCAAAGCGGACATCATCGAGCATCTGGCCGACGCCTACCGGCCCGGTCGGTCGATGGTCGAGGCTTTTGCCCGCTGGATGACCCGGCTGTTCGCATCTTCCGGGCTGATCTTTATGGACGCCGCCCACCCGAGCTTCAGGGCCCTGGGGAAAGAGGTCTTTTATCGAGAGATTGCCGAAGAGTCGCCCTCGACCCAGGCGGCCCTGGCGACGTCCGAAAAATTGCGCCTGGCCGGATACGATGAGCAAATCCACCTCCACGAACGGATCCTCAATATTTTTTACGCTGAACGGGGACGGCGGACCATTCAACGGAACGCAGCCGGTTTCGAGATCAAAGATCCGCCGCAAGCGTTCCGGAAAGAAGAGCTTTTGGCCCTGGCGGTGGAAAAGCCGTTTTTATTCAGCCCGAATGTCCTGCTCCGCCCCCTTTATCAGGACGCCCTTCTCCCGACGGTCGCCTACATCGGCGGGCCGGGAGAGATCGCTTATTTTGCCCAGATGAAGGGCGTCTATGACAGGTTCCGGTTGCCGATGCCGGTCGTCTATCCCCGGAAAACCGTGACCATCGTCGAAAAGAAAATCGATCATATCCTGAAGAAATACGATCTTAAAATTCCCGATATCTGGTCGAAGGCGGATCACCTCATTCCCGAGGTGGCTAAGGATACCATCCCCGAATCCATGGACGCGGCTTTGCGCCTCGCCCGGTCGCATCTTGACCAGGACTTTGAATCTCTGACGCGGGAGATCGCGGCCTTCGAACCGACCCTGAAAAATTCCGCCGGCCTCGCTCAGGGGAGAATGCGTCAGCAATGGAGCTTTCTGGAAAAGAAGATCCTGCAGGCGGCGAAGAAACGGAACGAGATCGCGGTTCAGCAGCTTCGCCGGGCCCTCGATAATCTCTACCCGAACCGAAACCTCCAGGAGAGGGTGTTCAACATCGTGCCGTATCTTATAAAATACGGCGCGGCCTTCATGGATAAGCTTGACCGGGCCGTCGAGATCGATGAACATGATCATCAGATCATAACGATGGGATAGGATCCCTTCGTTCAAGGAGACTGCTATGGACTTGGATGCTCTAGCGTTTGGGGCGCATGCCGACGACGTGGAAATGACCTGCGGCGCGACGATCATCAAATTGGCCGCGCTGGGCTATAAGACCGGAGTCATCACTCTGACCCGCGGCGAGACGGCCACTCGGGGCACTCCCGAAATCCGAGCCGAGGAGTTCAAGAAGTCGGCGGAGATCATGGGCTTAGCCGTGCATAAGATGCTCGATATTCCCGACGGCCGGGTCGAGGTCGCTTGGGAGAACAAGCTCAAGATCATCGCCGAAATACGCGCCTATAAGCCGAGGATCATTTTCGCCCCCTACTGGGTCGAGCGTCACCCGGATCATGAAAATACGTCTCATCTCGTGCGCGAATCGGCCTACCTTTCAGGATTGAAAAAAATCGATACCGGGCAAGACGCCTTTCGGCCGCTGAGGGTCGTTTTTTACCAGAGCCGGTTCGAGTTCAGGCCCTCGTTCGTTGTCGATACGTCCGGCTTTTACGGCCGAAAGATGAGCGCGATCATGGCCTATGCCTCCCAGTTCCATCGCCCGGATCGGGCCGGTTCCGGACCCGGGTCCGAGGAAACGTCCATCAGCCGACCCGAATTCCTGGACCATATCGAGATCCGGGACAGGAGATACGGAGCTCAGATCGGCGCGAAATACGGGGAGCCTTTTCTCATCCGCGAAGCCCTGAAAGTTGATGACCCGGTCGCGTTCTTCGGACCGGAATCCCTAGGGACGATCCCATGATCTTCGGCGGCCGGGCTAAGGCGCCGGAAAGGACCTTCGGATGAATATCGGCATCGTTTGCTATCCGACCCACGGGGGGAGCGGAGTCGTGGCCTCGGAATTGGCGATCGGTTTGGCTCAAAAAGGCCATGAGGTCCATATCGTCAGCTACGCGCCCCCCTTTCGTTTGCGCGCCTTCCATCAAAACATTTTCATTCACGAGGTTGACGTCGCGTCCTATCCGTTGTTCAAGTCCCCTTCCTACGACCTGGGGCTGGCCGCCAAATTGGTCGAACTGGCGGAGATCCATCATCTCGACGTCATTCATGCCCATTATGCCCTCCCCCATGCGGCCAGCGCCTATTTGGCCAAACAGATATTCAATGACCGGCGGCTCAAGACGGTCACCACCCTCCACGGCACGGATATCACCCTGGTCGGGGCCGACCCGTCGTTCCGCCGGGTCGTCAAATTCGCCATCGAGAAATCGGACGGCGTCACGGCGGTCTCCCATTATCTCAAGAACCGCACGATCGAAGAATTTGATATCCGCCGAGAGATCCGGGTCATCTATAATTTCGTCGACCCCGGCCGGCCGGCACGGAATCGCGGCCTGTGCTCCAGAGAGGCGTTCGCTCCCAAGGGGGAGAAGATCTTGATGCACGCCTCGAATTTCCGGCCGGTCAAAAGGGTCGGAGACGTCGTCCGAATTTTCGCCCAAGTTCACGGCCGGATCCCGGCCAAGCTCCTCTTGGTGGGCGAAGGGCCCGATCGTCCGTTCGTCCAGAAGATGGCGAGCGAGATGAATCTCGGCTCCGATGTTCATTTCCTCGGAGAGCAGGATCAGTTGGAGCCTTTGTTTTTCTGCACCGACCTGTTTCTCCTGCCCAGCGAACAGGAGAGTTTCGGGTTGACGGCCCTGGAGGCCATGAATTGCGGCGTCCCCGTGATCGGCACCGACATCGGCGGATTGCCCGAGGTCATCGCCCAGGGAGAGACGGGATATATGTTCCCTGTCGGCGATATCGGGGGCATGGCCGCCAAAGCCGTCGAACTTCTGAGCGATCCGGCGGCGCTTGAACTTTTCAAAACGCGGGCACGGAGGCGCGCCGAACAATTCTTTGACGCCGCCCAGATCATCCCTCAATACGAGGCATTTTACCGGGAGATATTGAACACTTAGCCCATGGGTTCCTTCGACTGGATCGTCCTGAGTTCCTTTCTCTTGTTCGTGGCCGTCTATGGCGTTTGGAAAACCCGCGGCAAAAAAGACATCCATGGCTATTTTCTGGCGAACAAATCGACGCCCTGGTACGCCATCACGATTTCGGTCATGGCCACCCAAGCCAGCGGCATCACCTTTCTGTCCACGCCGGGACAGGCTTATGTGGACGGGATGCGGTTCGTCCAGTTCTATTTCGGTTTGCCCCTCGCCATGATCGTTCTCTCCGTCACGGCCGTTCCGATTTTCCATCGACTCAAGGTCTACACGGCCTACGAATATTTGGAACAGCGATTCGACCTGAAAAACCGCGTTTTGGGGAGCGTCCTTTTTCTCATCCAACGCGGACTCGCCGCCGGCTTCACGATCTTGGCCCCGGCCCTGGTCATTTCCGTCATTCTCGGCTGGGATTTCCGGCTGACGATCTTCATGACAGGAGGGTTGGTGATCCTCTACACGGCGGCGGGGGGGACGGAGGCGGTCAGCAAAACGCAGCTGCTGCAGATGGTCATCATTTCGCTGGGGATGGGAGCGGCGCTCTTTATGATTTTTCGCCGTTTGCCGCCCGAGATCTCTCTGGACAAAGCTCTCCATGTCGCCGGAAAGCTCGGACGTCTGAACGTCGTCAATTTCGCTTTCGATTGGAAGGACCGCTATAATTTTTGGTCGGGCCTCATCGGGGGGGCTTTCGTCGCCCTCTCCTATTTCGGGACGGACCAGACCCAGGTTCAGCGCTACCTGTCCGGACGTTCGGTCTCCCAGATCCGGGTCGGGCTCCTGGCCAACGGCATGCTGAAAGTCCCCATGCAGTTCATCATTCTTTTCATCGGGGCCATGGTCTTTGTTTTCTATCAATTCGTCACGCCTCCGTTATTCTTCAATCCGGTCGAAACCGCCGCCGTGAAAAACAGTCCCTACGCGGACGCCTATGCGAACTTGGAAGCGGGCCAGGCTCGCCTGAGCGGCGAAAAGCGGGAATCCCTCCGGAAAATGCTGGCCGCGATCGATGCCCGAAACGACGAGGACCTGAAGACCGTGTCTCAAGAGCTCCAACGAACGAGAGAATCGGAGCTCGGCCTCCGGCGCGACGCCCTCCAGCTCATCAAAAAAAGGAATCCCCTGGCTGAAACCAACGACACCAATTACATTTTTTTAAGTTTCGTGACCCGGTTTTTGCCGGTGGGCCTCGTCGGGCTGATCCTGGCGGCGATTCTCTCGGCTTCGATGTCGGCCTCATCCGCCGAACTCAACGCGTTGGCCTCGGTCACGGTGCTCGACATCTACAAACGAATTTTAAGGAAAAACGCGCCGGAGCGGCACTATCTCATCGCCTCGAAAATGGCTACGGTCTTTTGGGGAATTTACGCCATCTGTTTCGCCCAGTTCGCCAACCATCTCGGCTCCTTGATCGAGGCCGTGAATATTTTGGGGTCCCTCTTTTACGGTACGATCCTGGGAATTTTTCTCGTGGCCTTCTATTTCAAAAAGATCGGCGGCCAGGCCACGTTCATCGCGGCGATCGTCGCGGAAGCGGCCGTCTTGGCCTGTTATTTTTTTACGAGGATCCCCTTTTTGTGGTACACACCCATCGGCTGTTTGATCCTCATCGCCTTGGCGAATTCATTGAACCCCCTGTTCGCCGCAAAAAAACGAGCAACGGCTTAGCCCGACGCCGCAGCTTTTTAGCCCCGGTCTGAAATGATCCTGATGACGATTCAACATCAAGAGCAAGTCGGGGAGGGGAGAGAGGGGGTAAACGCGGGAAAAAGGAAGGGAAAACTCGGCATAATCGTTTTCCGCACGACGCCAGTCTTGCCGCTTTTGGTTCCCTCTCGATTGCCGACAACAGGTGAAAAATATAAAGCCCTTTTTATGCCTTTAAAAAAGTGTTTTAATGGAAAGAGGGAATTTTCATGGAATGCTCGCACTCCCAGTCTGATAATAAAAACCCGTCGCTTATCCAACTTTTCTTGTCATTCCTAAAATTAGGGATAACCGCATTCGGCGGGCCGGCCATGGTCGCTTACATCCGTAAAATGGCCGTTATGCAAAAGAAATGGCTTGATGATGAATCCTTTTATGAAGGAGTAGTCCTGTGCCAAACCATTCCGGGTGCAACGGCTATGCAGACAACCGCCTATGTGGGTCTGAGAACGCGCGGCTTGCCGGGCGCAGCCGTGAGTTTCATAGGCTTCGGCCTTCCTTCGTTTTTCATCATGATGATCCTTTCGGCTCTCTATGTTCATGCCCATAGTCTGCCGATTTTCGTTTCAGCGTTTGCCGGGCTTCAAGCCATGATTGTCGCCATTGTTGCCAACGCGACTGTGTCCTTTGGCACGACTTTGCTAAAAAATTGGAGAAGCCTATTTCTTGCGGCTGTTGCGGCCGGTCTGTTTGGGCTGAGTGTGAGCCCAATTCTCGTCATCCTCTTAGCCGCTCTTTTAGGCTTTCTGTTTCCTATAAAGCAGCCTCTGCCCCAAAAAATTATCGGTTCGGCAAGAAAACATTATTATTCAAGAACTTACCTGTCGCTCCTCCTGGCTGTGGCTGCAGGCCTTGTTCTGCTGTTCTTAACAAATCGCAAAGTGTTTCATCTCGCTACCCTTATGTTAAGGATAGACTTGTTTGCTTTCGGCGGCGGGTTTGCTTCTGTTCCCCTTATGTTCCACGAAATTGTCAATGTCCGCTCTTGGCTCGACGGCCCCACATTCTTGAATGGAATTGCCTTGGGACAGATTACTCCAGGACCTATTGTGATTACCGCGACATTCGTAGGTTATCTGCTCTACGGATCCCTCGGAGGAATCATCGCCACCATCAGTGTCTTTTTGCCGTCTTTTTTTATTTTGGTTGGAATTGAGCCCTACTATGACAGGTTGCGAAGATCAATTTATTTTAGCAAGGCCATGGCTGGGATATTATGTTCTTTTGTAGGCCTCCTTTTATCCGTGACCATTCGTTTTGCTTTGCACGTTCCATGGGATCTGGCTCGCCTTCTCCTGGCTAGCGTTGCATTCGTCGCACTCCGCTTCAAGATAAATATCCTCTGGGTTGTTCTCATAGGAACTATAGTTTCTTTGCTTGTCTTTTGAATTGTAGGCTTTTATTGTGAGGAACCTACCTAAGTGTCTTCTTAAGGATTCGAATAGGGGAATCGCCATGAAATCCGACGTTAAAGCATTTCTCATTTTTTGTCTCTTAGTCGCGGTGTCGGTCGGAATCTTCGTCTCTGTCGAGGCCGGCCAGTTTAAAGTCAGGACCGAGAAAGAGGTCACGGTCGTCACGAACGGCCGGAAGCCCGATCCGCCGAAGGGCGCGGCGACCAAGCTCATCCTTGAAGAGATCTATACCGCCGGCGGCGGGGATTCGCCCGAGGAATCCTTCGCCGAGATCGTGGCCCTGGATGTTCTCAAAGATGGGACGGCATACGTTCTCGACATGAAAGACAACCGGGTCAAAATCTTCGACGTCCGGGGCAAATTCCTCCGGGCTTTCGGCAAGAAAGGCCAGGGGCCGGGGGAATTGAACCAGCCGGTGGGTCTCATCATCACTCCGGAGAACGAAGTCCTCGTTGAAGACGTTCTCAACCAGCGGCTGGCCGTATTCACCCTCGACGGAAAATTTCTGCGGCATATCTCCACGGCGCGGGCCCTTGGACTCTCCGGGATCAAAATGGACGGCCGGGGCTTGATCGTCGCTCGTTCCATGGGCCTGGGCGACGCCGGCAAGATGTCTATGGAGGTCAAGACGTACGACAAGGACCTCAATCCGAAGATTAAGCTGGCGGCCGTAGAGTTCCCGATTTCCTTGCAGGGCAAGCTCAACCCGTTCTCGGCGATGACCCTGCTCTATGAGCTGGACGGCCAAGGCCGTCTGTATCTCGGCAGCCAAAAAGGCTATGAGATCAAGGTCCTCTCCCTGGAGGGTAAGCTTGTCAAGACGATCGGGCGGGATTACGCTCCCGTCGCTATCACCAAAGAGGACAAAGACGAGATGCTGAACCTGATCCCGAACGTCTCCGGCGTCAATGTCAAAGACATGATCCAGTTCCCGGAGGTCTTCCCTCCTTACGGCAATTTTGTCCTGGCCGACGAGGGCCGGCTCCTGGTGCGGACGTACGAAAAGGGACGGGCGAAAAAAGAGTATTATTGGGATGTTTTCGACGCCGAAGGCCGTTTCGTCGCCAAGGTTCCCATCGAATACGAGATTCGGCTCTGGCGTGACGGAAAAGTTTACTCCATCGTGGAAAATGAGGACGGCTATAAAGTCCTCAAATGCTTCCGGGCCCGCTGGGAGAAGTAGAGCTTCCCGCGTCTTGAAAATCGTCACTTGGTAAATAGGTCTCGTTCCTCGGAATGTCAAGTCCGGCGGGCCGCCTTCTTCCTCTTGGATTCAGGATCTTGCGCGGTTCGGATTTGACATTGCCAAAGAGTCATGTTTTGTCATAAAATGAAAACAATTTAAAGAAGGAGGAGAGAAAAATCATGAAGATCTGTTTCTGCCGGTTTTTGTTGGCTGCAGCCGTCGTTGTTTTGGCCATATTCTGGTGGCCAGCCATATGGGCTAAATGGGTGATCGTTGCCGCGGCCGCGATTCTGGCTATTATGAGCCTTTTTTTCCAGACGTGCTGCTGTCGAAGCATGAAAAAAACTGAAGCGGGAACCGAAAAAACCTAAGCCCGCAATAAGCAGCCGATGACTTTTTTATCCGCCGAGGGAGAAATCTAGCTAGATGAATATTTTACTTTGATCAGCGTTTTCCCTTTCATCATTTGTGTTTCGAAGGGACGTCCGAAGGTGTGTCGCGAAAGAGAGTGGCGCCGCGTGCTTCCTTGAGGCGTTGCAGAAAAGGTTTGTCGAGGAAGCTCCTTTCATCGAGTTTACAGAGCCGGCTGAGCATCGGCTTGGTGACTGTGAAGGCGAGGATGTCAGGCGGCACGTGCTGACGCATGGCGATGTCGGTCGCCCCAATCGAGGCCTGAGGCATATGGAAGTCCTTGAAAGGGATGAGCTCGCGACAGCCTGAGCCGAAGGGTGCGATCACGGGAGGCGGATCCTCGGGGGCGCTGTGGTATTGTGCGCCGATCATCAAAGCGCTTAACTGGTCAGGGTTGACAAGAAAAGTAATTGTTTTGATGTAGGACCAGCCTTCCTCGTTAAGCGGTCCGATCAAGATGTGGGCGTTCTCAGCCCGATAGGACGTTGTCGAATCGATGAACCTCTCCATGAGCTTGCCCGACGCCTTAAGCCCTTCATCATCAACAAGGAACTTGATGAACTCTTTTCTCGACCTGGCCTGGATTCTCCACAGGCAGCTGCCGGCGCCGCCACAGCCGTAATTCTCCCTGGTGCTGTGGAGAGTCTCGCCCCTAAGCCAGTTCTTGTAGAATGAAAAGAGGCAGTCGTTTTCCTTAGGCGTGACGAGGGGTTTGAAGATGGCCGGGTCAGGCGCATCATAAAATCCGATGAGCGGAAGCTTAATATCCAATTTTTTCCGTAAAATGGCAGGATCGGGTTGCGTTTCTTTTCTCATGCCCTTCTTATCTCACTTTTATTTTCTTTTCGCAAGATTTCTGTGTGAATTTCGATGACAATTTCGGTGACAGTCAACCCAATACCGAAATTCGAGGATTGGAATTTGGGAGTTGGGTTATCTATCACCATAATTCCCATAATTAAAGCCTCTGAGGGGGAGGAGGGAAAGAGGAGGGAGCGAAGGGGAATTTTTAGTTGCGGCGGAGACGAGGCAGGAAACGTGGAACCTGGTTCATGTAATCACGATAATTCGGCAGCCGCTGAAGCAGATCGTATTCTTCGAGCCTTGTCTGGATCAGAATCCAGATAACCCCCAGGACGCAAGCGATAGCTATCGACGGGGTTGGCTTGAGAAGAAAAAGCCCTGCGAACTCGAGGAACGCTCCTGATTTTTTAATATATCTCGAGGTTAAGAATTTCCTTTTTTCTGTCCTGCAATAGACATCGCTTTTTGTTCGATGTCTTTCATGGTGGCCGCGCTAAAGTATATTGCCGACCGACGAGTGATGTCAAAGAGACCGCTCGAGCCCGGATAGAGGGCATCAATTCCCGCTTTATTTGACGGCGACGCAGGCCTCATAAAATTTCTTGACCCAGTCCTTCGCCGGCTCGGAAAATTTCGTTTCGACACTGCCCACCTCTCCATAAAGGATGACATCCACCTCCTTCGAGCAAACGATCCTCGCCAGATCTTCCAGGGTAACCGGATAGACGGCATACGTACCTTTGCCGATCAAACCTCGTCAAACTGACCGTATATCACTTTTCAAAATAGGGGGACACGATCCGGAAAATTCGGGACATAACCCTTTTCTCTCGAAAAGGGATTGTGTCCCATGAATTTTCCGGTCATGTCCCCGAAAAGTGATATACGGTCAGCTCGTCAAGCCCTTGCATCACATTATCATGTTGTCTTATCTTATAATTCAGCAGGGTATCTCGAGATGAACCCTTGAGGTGTTTCGCCCGGAGCTTCTGTCTAAAGAGCGAGGATAGAACATGAAAAAAATCGTCCCTTTTTTTCTAATCTCAGTCGTGATCATCACCGCGGCGGCGGCGCTCGCTGGCGAGGACCGGATCATCACAGAGGGGCTTCATCTCCGGCTTCCGCGTCAGCTTCAACGTTCGGCCCTGTCCGTCGATCCCATCGAGATGGCGATGGCGTCCGGGACGTGGCGGCCGCCCAAGCCGGGAGACGCGGTCGCCTTTTCGAGCGTTGACAGCGGGAAATGGGATAGGGTTGCGGCCGACGCCAACGGCTGGTTTTCCACTCCGGGCGACGGCTATCTCTTTGCCGTCCTGAAGAACGACCGAGAGGAAGTCGCGATCCTCAATGGCCTCGGCGATTCATACGCATTTGTGAACGGCGAGCCGCGGATGGGCGCCAAGCACGCGGTCAAAGAGACCTACGAATCCTGGGAGCCTCGCTTCGACTATGGCCAAGTCCCCGTCCTTTTGAAAAAAGGCGAAAATCATCTCCTATTCCGCTGCTCGCGGGGACGGTTTAAGGCGGTTTTGTCGCGGCCAGCCGCGCCCGTCTGGCTGAACGACAAGGACTTGACCCTTCCCGACCTCCTGACGGGGGAGAGCGTCGAAGCTTGGGGCGCCGTCGTGGTGATCAACGGGACTCGGCAAATCCGGAAGGACCTCGTCCTCGCGGTGTCCGGCGACGGGCTGGAGCCGACGATGATGGCTGTCGGGATTATGCAGCCGATGAGCGTCCGGAAAGCCGCTTTTTTAATGAAGGGCTGCGCTCCCCAAAACCCCGGGCGGCTCTCCATTAAAGCAGCTCTCTACGCCGGCGGGCAAGCCCAAGACGTAGCCCTGCACGAGATTGTCTTTCCTCTCGAAGCGAAAAGTCCGTTCCAGAATCACAAGCGGACTTTCCGCAGCGGGATTGACGGCAGCGTCCAGTATTATGCCGTGAATCCCGCCCAGAATCGCGATCCGGCGTTCAAACCGGCGTTGGTCCTCTCGGCCCACGGCGCGGGGGTCGAGGCCGTGAACCAGGCCGCGTCCTATGAGAGCAAGACCTGGGCGAACATCGTCGCCCCGACCAATCGGCGCCCCTACGGGTTCGACTGGGAGGACTGGGGCCGGATCGATGCCCTCGAGGCGATGGCCGATTTCGGCCGGCGGTATTCTCTGGATCCTTCCCGGGTCTATCTCACGGGACACTCCATGGGCGGCCACGGGGCCTGGATTCTCGGCGTCCAGTTCCCCGACCTGTTCGCCGCCCTCGGCCCCAGCGCCGGCTGGATCAGCTTTCGGACCTACGCCTCCCGTCAGAAGGATGAGGGCACGACCGAAATCGAAAAGCTGGCCGCCCGGCCTCTCGTCCAGGGGGATACGCTGTCGCTCGTCCGGAACACTGTGAACCGCGGGGTGTACATTCTCCACGGGGAGAAGGACGAGAGCGTTCCCGTGGCCCAGGCGAGGCAGATGGCCAAGACGCTGGCCGAGTTCCACAAGGACTTCGTCTATTATGAGGAGAAGGATGCCTCACACTGGTGGGACAAGTCCGACGAACCGGGCGTCGACTGCGTCGATTGGGCGCCGATGTTCGATTTCTTCTCCCGCCATACCCTCCCGGCGCCGGACGAGATCCGCGAGGTCGAATTCGTCACCGTGAATCCCGGAATCTCCGGGCGATGCCATTGGGCCGTGATCGAGGCCCAGGTTGAACCCCTGAAGCCGAGCTCGGTCAAACTGCGCCTCGACCCGGGGGCGAAGCGGTTTTTGGGGACGACCCAGAACGTCGCCCGGCTGGCGCTTGACCTTTCGACGCTTTCGGAAACCGGAGAAGTTACGATTCAAATCGACGGTCAGACCCTTAAAACAGTCCCCCGGGACAAGACTCTTTGGCTTTATCGAAAAGGGGAGACGTGGTCGGCCGGAGAGCGGCCGTCTCCGTCGCTCAAAGGCCCGCACCGGTCGGGTCCTTTCAAAGACGCCTTCCGCAACCGCATGATCTTCGTCTACGGGACCGTCGGGAACGCGGAGGAGAACGCCTGGGCGTTCCAGAAGGCCCGCTTCGACGCCGAATGTTTTCAATACCAGGGCAACGGCTGCGCCGATATTGTGGCCGACCGGGATTTCGACCCGGCCTCCGACCCGGACCGGAGCGTCATCCTCTACGGCAACGCGACGACCAACAAGGCCTGGGCGCCGCTCCTGGGAGACGGCGACGTGCGCGTCGAGCGGGGCTCTCTTGTCATCGGAGGCACGCGCTTCGCTGGAAAAGACCTGGCCTGCCTCTTCATTAAGCCCAGGCCAAAGAGCGACCTCGCCTGCGTCGGCGTCGTCTCCGGCACGGGAATCCTGGGGATGAGGCTGACGAATGCGCGGCCCTACCTCTATGCCGGCTATGCCCTCCCGGACCTCATCGTCTTCAACGCCGACGTCGCCAAGGCCGGCGGCCAGGGGATCAAGCTGGCCGGCTTTTTCGGCCCGGACTGGAGCGTGAAATCGGGGGAATTTCTTCGGGGTGAATGATCAACCTTATTCCGCCGTCCTCCGCTAATACTGGAAATCGTCTTGCCAGGAGAGGGATCAGGCGTCGAGAGGTTATCTGTCACCATAATTATAAATTTCGTTAAGAGATCGCCACGACCAGGAAGCATATTTGAGAATTCTGCGGACATACGGCGTCTATCCCAGAGAGACCCGTGGGAGTAAATTTCCGCCTGTACGGGTTGACAAACGCTCAAGGCATGGTTATACTCAAAGAAAAATCGTTCAACGAAATTGATAGGAGTTCAACCATGCCGATTGTCGTGACATCGGCCAAAGGCCAAGTCGTCATCCCCAAGAAAGCACGGGAGAGGGTGGGCATCAGCGCCGGCACGCGGGTTGTCGTCGAAGCCGTAGATGACCATATCGAGATCCGCCCCTTGCCGGAGAAGCCGGCCGAGTCCTTTTGCGGCCTGTTTCGAGGCGGCCCATCGCTGACCAGGGCTCTGCTCGAGGAACGCCGGAAGGAATCCCGCCGTGAAGAAAAAAAGGGTGCTTGATTCCTATGCCCTTCTCGCGTTTCTCGAAAAACAGGGCGCTTCTGCAAGAATCCAAGAATTGCTCGCGACCGAAGATACTCCCGTTTTCATGAATGCGGTCAACGTCGGCGAGGTCTTTTACATTCTGTCCCGCCAACGCGGAGAGCGCGCCGCCGAATATTTTCTGAGCTTCGTCTTGCCCGGCCTGCCGATCTCGGTGCTCGACAATTCATTTGATGACGTCATCGCCGCGGCCCGCCTCAAGGCGAAGCATGCCTTGTCGTTTGCGGATTGTTTTGCGGCGGCGACCGCCATCCGGGAAAACGCGGTCCTCGTCACCGGCGACCCGGAATTCAGGAAGCTGGGCAAAACCGTGGCTGTTGAATGGATCGCTTGAGATCCTATGAAAAGGCAGACATCGAAATCAGGGCAAAATGGCGAAAACGCGGGCCGGCGCGCCCGTTCCTTCTTTGATGAGCATCGGGATGACATAAAGCGTGGCTCCGGAATTTGGAAGCTTGTCCAGGTGAGCGATATTTTCTAGGGCGAGCTTATTAGCGGCCAAAAGGATTTGATGGACTTTGAAATCTTTTGATTTTCCATAATCTATGCTCGGCGTATCGATGGCGATTCCCGCGATGTTTCTCCTTGTCACCAAAAATTCAACCGATTCAGCCGAGAATCCGGGGAAACTGAGTTCGGGAAGAGCTTCTGAACCTTTCTTTTCAGTTCCAAGAACTTTTTTCTTATCGGGATAACATTGAGTCCCGATTCCCGTATCCATGATCACCCAAGCCCCATCCGGGATTTTCCCGTATTTTTTCTCCCAGCCTTCGATATCGGATACGGAAAGGCGGTAATCCCGATCCCTGTTGCACGAAGCCGTGACATCGATCTTGACTGCGGGGCCGATCCATTCCTCAAGGGGAACCTGTTCAATGGTCCGTCCTCCCTGGGCAAAATGGATGGGCGCATCCGCATGAGTCCCTCCGTGCTCAGAGGCGGCATACTCATTTGAAGCATACCACCAGCCTCCTTCAGTTGTTCCCCAGTTGAGCTTGGTTAATAGAAAAGGTTTAGCCGTCGGCCAATAGATCGTGTTCTCGTCATAAACATAGGTCATATCCAGCAATTTTCCCCGGGAATTTTGATGGCATGAAATCACGGTGAGAATGAAAAAGGCTAATAAAAGCATAGCCCACTTACTGATGTTTTTTCTTGCTTTCATATCTGGCCCTCCTCTTGTGATGAATTATATCCAAAGATTTGAAATATATGAAAGAAAATCCCTCTTCGACCGCCCCGGCTGAACTTGCGGCCTGGTTTTATCGTATATCGTATAATGATGTGTCCCTGCGAATGGGACACTTTTTTATGGATTGACGAGCATGAAGACATCCGTTCCCGCGCCGCGATCCCTGAACGGCGCGCTGAAAGTTTTTTTTAGAGCCGCCGTTCGCGTCGCGCTGAGCAATCCCCGCCAGGCGGCGGTGTTCGTCCGCGCCCTGTTCTGGCTGGGGAAGGCGGCCCGGCGTCGGACCGCATTTAAGCGTCGGGGGATCTCCGTACCGCCCATTATCATTTATAGCATCACGGACCGCTGTAACCTGGCCTGCAAGGGCTGCTATGCCCAATCCTTCCGCGCGGAAGCGGACGACGAACTCGACGCCGGCGAGCTGCGGAAGGTCGTCGAGGAGGCGCGGGACTTGGGCGTGTCGTTTTTCGTCATTGCCGGGGGAGAGCCGCTTTTGCGTCCGGAACTGGCCGGGATTCTGGCGGACTTTCCGGAGATCATTTTCTTCGTTTTCACCAATGGCCTGCTCATAACGGAAGACTGGATCCGGACGCTCCGCCGCCGGCGAAATATCGTCCCCCTCCTCAGTCTGGAGGGCGACCGGGCGATGACCGACGGAAGGCGCGGTCCGGGGACGTATGACCGGCTGCTGACCCTCATCGACGAGCTGAGGCGCCGAAGGATCTTCTTCGGCGTTTCGCTGACTTTGACCCGCCCCCATTTTTCAACCATCATCTCCCCCGATTACACGAAGAGCCTGGTCGATGCGGGCTGCAAGTTTTTCCTCTATCTGGAATACACGCCCACGACGGATGGCACCGAGGACTGGATCCTGACCGGGGAGCAGAGGACGCGGATGCGGGAGGCGCTTCCCGTTTATCGGGCCGCTCATTCCGCCCTGTTCATCGCCGTGCCCTGGGACGAAGACGACGTCGGCGGCTGCCTGTCCGCCGGGCGGGGATTCATCCACATCAATCCAAAGGGAGACGTCGAACCGTGTCCCTTCGCGCCGTTTTCCGACACCAACCTTAGGAATCTATCGCTCAAGGACGCCCTGCAGTCGAAATTCCTGGAAGCCATCCGTGGTATTCCGGAATTGTCGCGGGAGACGGGGGGCGGCTGCGTGCTTTGGAAGGAGCGGGCCCGAGTGAGTTCCCTTCTCCAGGCGAGCCGCGACGCATCCTCCTGAAATCCGGGCGAGGGCCGGAAAATGGACAAATTTTCATTGAGCACTTTGTTGACCGGGGCTCGAAGCGAATGTTATATAAATGTTATCACTGCTGTCCGGTTATAAATTGAATAATTTCAATTGGTTACCTGAATCGGGCGCATCGGCCGGATTTAAGGAGTTCGTAAGTAATTGATTCAAATGG
>Ga0315282_10001725_pt1 | contig 40826 bp, 33 predicted proteins | sample YL17G07_20_MG_FD_203693 | JGI IMG/M metagenome (GOLD analysis project Ga0315282, IMG submission 203693) | Sediment microbial communities from Yellowstone Lake, YNP, Wyoming, USA - YL17G07_20 | ecosystem: Environmental > Aquatic > Freshwater > Lake > Sediment | place: USA: Wyoming | collected...
GGATAATATTATTTCCTGAACCGATCCGCAAAAATTTACCCTGCTTCATCAGCTGGCAGAACCTGATGATCATCCCCGCGAGCGCCCCTGGACCATAAACGACCGCCGGCCGCATGATGACGGTTTGCATTCCGGTTTGACCCGCGGCTTCCACAAGTTGTTCCGCTTGCCACTTACTCCTGCCGTAAGGATCTCTGAGGAACCCATTCGTTTGGATGGCATTGATACTGCTGCAAAAAATAAAAAGCTTGGCTTTGCCGCGGCAGACCTTTAAAAGACTTGCCGTGCCCTCCACGTTGATCCGGTGATATTCCGCCTCATCAGAGCCCCATTTCTGGCCGGAAATCGCCGCCAGATGATAAACAATATCTACCGGCTCAGCAAAAATCTCGCCATAAGACTCGACCTGGCCAATTTCTCCCTCGATCTGGACAATATTATCCCTATTGTCGAAGCCCTCGGCTCTTGCCCGGTCTCTGACCAAAACGTAAAGAATATGACCCGCGTCAGCCAGGGCGTTTACTAAATGTCTCCCAATAAATCCGGTGCCGCCGGTAATAAATATCTTCATTTTGTTGTCCTTCGAGGACCAATGAGTTCCTTTTGGTTCTCGATGTTTCTCTCCCGGTTACCTCCCCTTGCCAAATAACACCGTGCGCACCGTCTTCAGGAAAATGGCCAGGTCCAAGAGAAACCCGAGGTTCTTGATGTAATAGAGGTCGTATTTAAGTTTCTCCGGGGTAGTTTCCAGACCCAGGCCTTCCGGGTACATCACCTGGGCCCAACCGGTGACTCCCGGTTTCACCAGGAGGCGGTAGTGATAGTAGCGAATGTTGTCCGTAAAACTGCTGTGGGGCAGCGGGCGGGGGCCGATAAAGCTCATCTCCCCCTTCAAGATATTCACTAATTGCGGCACTTCATCCAGGTGCAGCATCCGGAGGATCAGGCCGACCCTGGTGATCCGGGGATCGTGGTCGATCGGAAAGGACGGACCCAGCTGTGCGGCATTTTGCACCATAGTTCTGAATTTCAGGACTTTGATGGGTTGGCCTTTTTGGCCCAAACGCTCCTGGCGGAAAAAGAGCGGACCCCGGCTGTCGATTTTGATCAATAAGGCCACCAGCAACAGGATGGGGCTGCTGAGGATTAGCAGTAAGACCGCCAACATAATGTCGCTGATGCGTTTAAGCCGCCGGTAATAGATCTTGGTGGTATTGATGTTCCACTCAAAAATCCAGTTGTCGGAAATATGTTCGGTGGGGAGCTTGCCCGTTAAGAACTCGTAAACGGAGGGCATATCCATGAGGACGCAATCGTTCCAGGACATCGTGATCAGGTTGTCGAGAAGTCGGGGCGATTTCTCCCGGGTCACGGCCACCACCGCCATGGAAATTTGATTTTCCCTGATGAGGGCCGGCAGTTGGGAGGAGTCCCCCAGGACCCGCAAGCCATCCACCCCCGTGCCGACCTTGGTCTCATCGTCATCGACAAAGCCCACCACCTCTAAGCCGCACCCTGGCCGTTTGCGGATGGAACTCACCAGGTGTCGCCCGGCCTTGCCGGCGCCGATGATCAGGATGCGCTTCTGCAACCGCCGGGTCACGGCGACGGCGGAAAAGGCAAAGCGCCAGGCGGCCACCAGAATCGAAAAGACTAACGCCTGAATGATCATCATGCTGCGGCCCACGTAGGCGCCTTTAATGGGAAAATAGAAGACCAGCACCACCACCAGGCTGCCAATCCAGCAGGCCATCAGACTGTGAACGATATTGGTGATCTGCCGAAAATCCTTCAGGTAGTCGTAGAGGTCGGCAATGAAGAGGACGACTAGATAGGTAATGCCGATGAGGATAAAAGTGATTTTATATTCCGCCAGAAAACTCCATGGATTGCTGGCGCTGTGGGGGTATAACAGGAGAGCGGCAGCCACGGACAACAGATAACAGCCACAGTCTCCCGCGATCAACAGCACCTTCCATTGGGAGATATAGAGACTGAATATCTTGAACATTTCTCAGCTCTTATGCCAGACCGTCCGGTTGACGTAGTCGATATGACTCAAGATGATCCGCACCACCTTCTGGGAGACCTGAGCCACGTCGTAATCCGGCACCAGGGCGAATTGTCGCCTGCCTCGCTCCTGCTGGGAGGTGACGACGTCGATGGCGTCGAGAACCCGGTGGGCCTTGAGGCCGCACATGATCAGGGTGCCGGCGTCCATCCCTTCCGGACGTTCTTGAGCCTGGCGAATGGTCACTGCCGGAAAATTCAGGATGGAAGACTCCTCGGTAATGGTGCCGCTGTCGGAGACGACGCAGAAGGCCTGGAGCTGCAATTTGACATAATCAAAAAATCCCAGCGGCTTTATAAACCTGACCCCCTCTCCCAACTCGGCGCTGCCGGTCTCCTCCAGCCTTTTGCGCGTGCGGGGATGGGTGCTGACGATGATGGGGCGGCGATACCGCTCCGCCATGCCTTGCAAGGTGGTCAACAGGTCGCCGAAGTTAGTATCGCTGTCGATATTCTCTTCCCGATGGGCGCTGACCACCAGATAACCCTCCGGCGCCAACCCCAGCGACGCCAGGATCGCCGATTGGTCGATTTGCGGCCGGTAGTGAGTGAGCACCTCCTTCATGGGGGAGCCGGTCTTGAACACGGTCTCCGGTCTGATACCCTCCCTGATCAGGTAGCGCCGGGCATGTTCCGTATAGGTCAGGTTGATGTCGCTCAGGTGATCCACGATCTTGCGATTGATCTCTTCCGGAACTCTCTGATCGAAGCAGCGGTTGCCCGCCTCCATGTGAAAGATGGGAATCTTGCGCCGCTTGGCCGGAATGGCCGCCAGGCAGGTGTTGGTATCGCCCAGCAGCAGGAGGGCCTCGGGGTTCTCCCGGGCCATCACCGCGTCCGCCTTGCTGATAATGTTGCCGATGGTCTCGGCGGTCGTGGCCCCCACCGCGTCCAGGAAGTGGTCGATCTTTCTGAGGCCCAGATCCCGGAAGAAAATCTCGTTTAATTCGTAGTCGTAGTTCTGACCCGAATGCACCAGGATCTGCTGGGTATGGCGGTCCAATTCGCCGACCACCCGGGAGAGTTTGATGATTTCCGGCCGGGTGCCAACAATGGTCATTACTTTAAACGGCATCTTCATTCTGCTTTACGCAAGTTAATTGAGTAATAAGTTGTGTTTTTTCAGCAGCGCCACGGTATCTTCATAGCTGAGAACCACATCCTCCGAACTGAACTCCTTCTCCAAACCGGGCCCCGGCAAATCGCCTTCCCGGCGCAATTCAGGCAACATGGGCCGCACCACGTAATAATTGCCGTTTTTATAACAGCGGTTTACTTCATCTTCGGAAACCATGATTTCATGCATCTTCTCCCCGGGACGGATGCCGGTGACCACCATATCAATCTTCCGGTCGCCAATGAGGGCCTTGGCCATATTGAGCACCGTGGTGCTGGGGGCCCCGGGCACATAGATGTCCCCGGGGGCAGCCTCACGCACCGCGGCAAAAATGGTGTCCACCGCCTCATCCAGGCTCAACAGGAAGCGGGTCATCTCCGGAACGGTGATGGTCACCGGGCCGCCATTCCTGATCTGGTCATGAAACAGGGGAATCACCGAACCCCGGGAGGCCAGCACATTGCCGTAGCGCACACTGATGAAACGGGTCTTGGAGGACATGATATTGGCTGCCACAAAGATCCGTTCTTGAATGGACTTGGTCATGCCCATGACGCTCACCGGTTTACACGCCTTGTCGGTGCTGACCCCCACCACCGTCTCCACCGGATAATCATTCTCTTCGATGGCGCGCGCAATGAGGTTGGCGCCGGTACAGTTGGTCAGCAAGGCCTGCATCGGAAAGTACTCGCAGGTGGGGACCTGCTTCAAGGACGCGGCATTGAAGACGATGTCCGCGTCTTTGAGCACCGAACAGACATTGGCAAAATCCCTAACGTCGCCGATGCGCATCTCCAGGATATTCATGAAGTTCCGGTATATCACCTCATCGGTGACCACCTTTTTGGAGAGATAAGAGATGCGGATATCGTGTTGCTTGGCTTCATCCCGGGAAAAGATGATGACCTTCTTGGGCGTTCCCAGTTCGCCGGAGAGAATCCGGTGGGTCAGGGTCTTCCCCAGCGACCCGGTCCCTCCGGTGATTACCACTCTTTTGTCAGCCAGAATCATGGTTCTTCCTTTATCGAGATTATTTGTTATAGAAGCCGGATTCGAGATAGTGCCGATGCATTTCGGCTACCAGTTTCGGCCAGGTCGGCGGCGCGTATCCGGTGATCTTCCTGAAGGCCGTAGAGTCCAACGAACGGTCCATTTCGAGGCTGTCATCGGGAATTATGTCGATTTTTTTCCCATACTGCTCGGCCACTAATTTTAGCAAATCGTACTTGGAAATGGGAGGCGAGGAGATATGATAACATCCTGATATCCTTGAGTTATCCAATATAAACTCCCTGATGATCCCGGCAAAGATGACTGTGGGGAAGCCGCTGAAGATGGCCCGGGTGAAGCCTCGCACCCCTTCTTTCTGGGCCAGGAACCATTCGATCAACCCTAGTTTGCCCCGCAATTCGTGGCCGATGATGGAGGTCCGCACGGTAAGGCAACCATCAGAAGTCACCTCCCCCAGGGCCTTGGATCGGCCGTAGAGGTCCTGGGCGGTGGCCTGGTCCTCCTCCCGGTAGTGGCCCCGTGCCCCATCAAAGATACAGTCGGTGCTCATATGGATCAGACGAGTCCCGGCCAGGCGGCAGGCCAGAGCCAGGCGGTGGGGCAACAGGGAATTGACGTAGATGGAGGTGAACGGGTCTTTTGCCAGGGCTGATTGTTTGATGACGCCGATGCAATTGATCACCACCTGGGGCTGCGCCGCAGCCAGGGCCCGGATGATGCCGTCAAAATTAAAGGCGTCCACCCGGTCCAGGCAGCGAGAGAGCAGCTCCGGCGAAAACCAGCGAGCTGCCTCGCGGCGGTCTCGGACCGTGCCGAAGACCTCCCGGTCGTTTGCGGCCGACAACTGGGAAAAAACCACGTGGCCCAGCATCCCCGTGGCCCCCAGCAGCAGGACCCTGTTCCCCTTAGCGCTGCTGCTCAACTTCAACCCCGCGCGTAAGATTTAGCTCCACCCTAATTTGTACCAAAGTTCCATTTCAAAAGCCAGAACCGCGATCAAGAGTTCTGAAAAAGTTGTCTTAAGGATGGCGTGGGGTTGCCGGAGCCACCGGCCCCCCCCTGCCCCACTCTTTGGTCAGCTTCGGTCACGCGCCTTTTGCATCAGCGCCTCCAGGCGGTCCAGAAGCATCTCCCGCTCAAAGTGCTGCTCAAAGTAAGCCCGGCCTCGAAGCCCCATGACCTGCCGCTGCGATTTGGACAGGCGGTACATGGCCAGGACGTTTTCAGCCAGGGCGGCGGCGTCCCCGGCGGGCCCCGTCAGCCCTGCCTCGGCCTCCTGCACCACCCGGGCCCCCTCCCCGTCCAGGGCCCCCACGATGGGCCGGCCGCAGGCCAGATAAGCCTGCACCTTGGAGGGGATGGTGAGGGCAAAAATCGGGTCCTTCCTAAGGGTCACCAGCAAGGCGTCAGCCAGGGCAAAAAAGCGGGGCATGACTTCCGCCGGGTATCTCCCCAGGAGATACACCTTTCCGGCCAAACCCCGGGCCCGCACCTGGTCTGCCACCCAGGCGCTGCGGCGGCCGTCCCCCAGGATCACCCAGTAGATCTCCCGCCGCTCTTTGAGCAACTCCGCGGCAGCCAAGATGGTCTCGAAGTCTTGGGCCGCCCCGATATTGCCGGCGAACATCAGCCGAAAACCCCGGGGCAGCAGGGCCCGCTCCGGCGCCTCGGCCTCCATGACCATCGGCCGGTAAAAGTCAGCGGCGCTGTTGGGGAAATAGACGATCTTTTCCTCGGCGCCGCCATGCTTGGCGATGGAAGGAAAAAAGCCCCGGGACTGCGCCAGGATGAAATCGCTGCCGCGATAGATCAAGCGCACCAGGCGGCCCACCAGGCCCAGGAGAAAGTCAGAGTGCACCGCGCCGGTGGCGGAGAGGCTCTCCGGCCAGAGGTCCTGCACCCAAAACAAGATGGGAATATTCCGGAGCCTTTTCAGCACCAGGGCCGGCAGCCCCACGGTCACCGGCGAATTCTCGAACACCAGGATCAGGTCGAAGCGCCCCCGGCACCAGAGGGGACCCAGGAGGCAGCCACACAGGACATAGGACAGATAATTCAGGGTCAGCCGCAGGGGATTGCCGTTGCCCCGGGGGATCAGCGGCACGTGAAAGACCTTGATGCCGTGATAGTCCTCCACCACCCGCCGCAGGACCCCATAGCCGGGGAAAAATTTGCCTCCCGGATAATTGGGGATACCGGCGAGCACCGTGACTCGATGCCCCCGGTCGAATAAACTCCTGGCCAGATTATTGATGTAGAAATTCTCCGGCCAGAAGTAGTGCGAAACTATCAAGATATTCATGCCGCTTGGCTTTCCCCAAGAAGCTTACGGTAAAGCTCCAAGTATTCCAACACAATAGCGTCCCAGAGAAAATGATCCTGCACATATCTCTTCAGGGCTGCTCCCTGCCTCGCCAATTTCTTCGGGTCCCGGAGCATCCTCACCAGGCCGGCCGCCAAGCCGGCCACCGAAGCCGGAACCACCTCCCCGCCGTTGATGGCGGCCACCTCGTTGAAACCGCATTGGTCGGTAAGCAACACCGGGGTGCCGGCGCTCCCGGCCTCCAGGACTACGATGGACATGGCCTCCTGCCGGGAAGGAATGACCACCAGGTCGGCGGCGCGGTAAGCTTGGGTTTTCGCCGGCTCTTCGATATACCCCCAAAAATGCACCCGAGTCCCAGCCCCGCAAAGGGAGGCGGCCTTTGCCATTTCCTGGCGCAAGCCCTCATCCGGCCCGGCAAAAACCAGGTGATAGCCTGGCAATGCCACCATTGCCTCGCAGAAAGCCCGTAACAGCAAATCTGGGCCCTTAAGGCGATTCAATCTGCCCATGAAAAGGATGAAAGGGTTGGCGCCCAACCCGATTTTTTCCCGAAATTCCGAAACCTCAAAGGGCGTTGCCTCATTCGGCTCTATGCCATTGGGGATGACCCGGACCTTGGCCAGCTCGATGCGATAATCTTTACACCGGGGGAGTTCCGAGGCGGTCACCAGGATGTGGGCCGCGGCGTTCTGAATTATCTCCCTGCCGATCAGAAAATTATAAATGACCTTGAAGACCTTGGAACGGCCGGCGATGGGCAGGGCGCCGGCCGGGCACACCACATAGGGCTTCTTCAGTCGCCTCAGGTAGAAGTAAACCAAGGCATTCAGCAAGCTCCAGTGCCCCATCAAATGGACCAGATCCGCGGCGGCCACCGCCCGTTTTATTTTACTCAGTCGTGGCACAGGCACATAAAACCGCCTGATCAAGGAGGGCAAGGCCACCAGTTCCACCCCCGGCAACTCTTTGAGACCGCCGGGCTTCGGGCCGAGATCAGTGGTCAGCAGGGTCACCTGCATCCCACTTTTCGCCAGATAGAGGCTCATCTGCCGCGTCCTTTCGGCATTACCGCCACCCGTCATCGGGTCTAGGTGGGTGACTACATTTAGGATCTTCATGGGGCCACAGTCCCCTGGTCCCGGATTACCTGTTTGATGGCGCCCACCAGCCCCAGCGGGAAAGTAAATCCCGTGGCCAACAGACGTTTAGGGGAATAGCGCACATCCCCGCGGTTGCCCCTAGCCCGCCGCAGCCGGCGCAACCAATATGGCACTATGAGGGGCAGATGGGCTACCGGTTTAACCCGCTCCAGGGGCCGGCCTTCCCGGCAGGCCCGATACAGGGCCCACAGCCCCGCCACGGTGTTCAGGGGTTCGTGGTCACAGGACACAAAAAAAACTTCGGACCTGTTCAGCGGGGCTGAAATAAAAAAGACCGCGGCGGCAGCCACATCTTCGGCATGGACGATATGGGCGCACTCCCCCCCTGTTACGAATACCTTCAGCCGGTCGGCCAGCGCGGCGCGCTCCGGCAAGCCCAGGGCTCCGGGCTTATGGTGGTCCACGACATTGGTGGGCCGGAGAATGACGGTGCGGCAACCGCTCCCCAACCGGGCCGCCAGCCTTTCCGCCTCCAGCTTGGTCCGTTCGTAAAGATTTTGGGGCTGGCAGGGGGCGGCTTCGGTAACCCAGGTCTGGTTGGTCCTTCCCACCACCCCGGCGCTGCTTAAATGGCAAAGATACTCGATCCCCGCGGCAGCCGCCAACCGCAGCAGCCTCTCAGTCCCCGCCACATTAACGTCCCACATCCTGGACTGATCCGCCAATTCCGCGGCGCAATGAAACAGCAGCCGCGCCCCCTTAAGAAACTCCCTGACTGCGGCTTCATCTTCCAGGCCGCCGCAGCATACCTCAACCCTGTCCATTGCCAGGCTCTGCCGCCGGCTCAACACCCGGACTCGATAGCCCTGGCGCAACAAGCGCGGCACGAGGCGGCCTCCGATCAAGCCCGTGGCCCCGGTCACGCAGGCCAGAGGTCCCGGTTTCTCATCCAAGCTATGGGCGCCCATCTTCATAGACCTGACGATAAGCTGCAGTGCAGGAACATTGCCTTTATGACCGAAATGCCGGAGGAATAATGGCTCTAGTTATTTTCTTGTTAAAAACCATGGCAGCCTGAACACCGGCTCTATCAAATATCTTTGGGAACCGCGACTCAAATCTTCTTGGTTAATATTCATTAAAGTCCAGAATTCCCTGGTTAATAGATCACAATGTGTCTGAATAACCGCTGAACCATCGTTTTCAGTAGAAAAGGTAATCCCTTATTCTTCTTCTTGGCAATGGCCAGGTTTCGTAACAGGCCCACTAACTGAGAGTCATCACTGGAAATCATATAATATAGGCCGAACATTTCGTTCGTAAAGGCATCGTGTTTATCTTGGTATTTGCCGTAAATCGACATTAAGGCCGGTATTCGGTCCACCTTATTGGTGATCCTGGCGTGTGGGCCCTGGTTGTAATAAACCAGAAATTCACCAACGTTGGCCGCCTCCACTATGTTATTCTTAGCCATAATGGCGAGCCACATATCCCAATCTTGCCCGCAATTAAGATTCTCATCAAAAAAACAATCTTTCATTATACCCCGGTCAATGATTACGAAACTGCACGAACCTAAAAAATTGTAATATAACAAATCATGGTAAGCCACGCGCTCCGGAAAACTGATATAAATTTCTTTGCCACCCGTATCCGCAATGCAATTACAGCTTACAATGGGATACTTTTTCATTAAGCTCAACTGAGCCTCGATTTTCCGGGGCTTCCATCGGTCATCATCATCAAGAAAAGCAATAACCTCCCCTTTAGCCTCTATCAGGCCAAGATTACGGGAATAACTGGCTCCCTTACTCTTATCATTCTTACAATACCTTATGGGCCAACCGGACCGGGCCAATTTCTGCTGGGTGGATGAATCCGTCGAATCATCAATCACGATTACTTCAATTTTTTTATAAGATTGACTCAAGACGCTTTGGATGGCTCCAACCACCAGTTCGGGTCTGTTCCTGGTAGGTATAATGCAAGAAACTAACGGTTCAGCCGGTGATTTCATTGCCAGGCGATCTCATAAATATGGATTTGACGTTGACGCAACTCTCTGTGAAATAATATCGTGGTGCCCGGAGAACGTCGCCCGTATTCCTTGGAGACCCATCCCGCTTCTCCATCAGCCTTGCCGGCTGACAGTTCGTAGCGGTAGGGGCTTGAGTCTCCTACCCGGAGTTCCAGAGGAGGCAGCGCTCCGGAAGACAGTTTAAATCCTCCGCCCAATTCCTGGACTTCAAATCCCGGGTTCACCTGAAACCTGGCTTCGACCTGGTTTACTCCGGTGCTCTCCAAAATATCAACAATGGTTAGTCGATTTTTTCTTACTGTAAACCTTCTCGTCCATGCCACCGGCGTTCTTAGGCGGGTGAACCCATCTGTCTCAATTTCCAGATTAAGCTCCTGCTGGGATTCCGACAGATGATACTTAACTTTCCGCCGGCCATAGGCCTGGAAAGAATTAAGCTGGTAGTCTTCGCATTGGGCCCCCAAAGAGTCGATCAGCAGGGAACTGTGTGCTATGGCTCCCACTCCAAATGACCCTTCTCGCCAATAGGAATACCGCCCAGGATCAGCAATTACCTCCTTCCCCGTATAAAATAGGACGAAGGCTCCCAGGTCATAATGCCCATGCCTGAGAAGAGTCTGGTCGCCGCCAGGGATATGCCAGAATAATACCACTTCTCCCCGGCTATAACGAATAAACTCATCTCCCTTAATCTCCAAAGTCTTTAGCTCAGGCCACTGACCCTCGGCCAGGCCCCGCCAACCGAGCATCTTTTTCAATCTCTGCCATTCGCCCGCCGAGTTGGGTGCCAGCCAACCGGGAGTGAAGTCAGGAGATATATCTCCAATCAAAGGCATATCCCAGTTGCCATCCGCTCCATAAACCGTAAAAAACTTACAAGAGTCCGCCATCGCAGGCAGCCAATTTTTAATAAATTCGCAAAATTGCTCGTCCCGGGCATAATGAGACAGAAAATAGACCTGCTCGTAACGCTGATATAGTAAATATTGGTAATGAGAAGAATGTTCCTTCAACATGCCATCGTTTGAAAAAATCTCTTTGGTCCATTTTAAGAATATCTCTTGCGCTTTCTGTCTGGCGATCTGGGAACCCAGCAACACCCCGGCAATGTATAACCCCCGGGCATCGTTGATCACATGATTATTAGTGAGTCTCCCCCTAAATTCGAGATTATGGATGAGATAATCTACTTGGGTGACCATATTTTCTTCGATGTTCCCCAAAAAATCCGGTGGAATAGTGACGAGGCGGTTGATTATTGCCAATATGAATGGCCAGTTGGACAACCTCTCTGCCACCGAATAACTCTCCCAGGCAAAGCCGCTCCGCGGTTTGCCGTTCTCTTGCATCCAGGAACTTAACCAGTTCAGGGAATCCTTCGCCAGGTTAACCGAAGGGCATTGGACCAGGGCGGCAAGAAGCCACCCAAAACGGTGCAGCGCAAAGCTATCTTCCCTATCAGGGAATGGATAATTCCAGTCAAGATCGGCGCTCACAGGTATGGTGGCACCCGCCAGTCTGATCTCTGCTAATTTATCCTCTGAAAGAGATAAGAATTTTATCGCAGGTATCTTATCCAATACCAACTTTAGCCTGCCGGCAGATATTTCTCCTGCTAACTTTGAACCGGCCCCAAGTCTGATAACTTGCCTGATAATCTTAGTTTTCCGGATTGTTGCCCATATTCTTCTATAAATAACCCCCGCCAAATAAAGGACAACTTGCGGCAAGAATAATAATAGTTTTGTCGGCCTGGAAAATATAAATCCTAAATAATTCTTTCTTTCTGCTAAATTAGTTATCATCAAGCAAAATCCATTAACCTTATTCCACTTGGCTTATCCAATGACTCAACAATGACTCGATACCATATTTCCATACAGACTACTTTCCACAAGTCCCATGCTTTCAAATCAGACAGACGGATATTATCTATCTTTATCAAGCCATATTTTCTCAACAAGCCGCCTTCCACTATTCTTAACAGTATTCCTTTTGTCTTATCATCAAGCCAATCATTAAGAGGTCCGCCAAATCCTTCTTTTTCCCGATGTAAAACTTCTCTCGGCAAGTAGGGCTCCAACATTTTCTTAAAGATATATTTCCTTTCTCCCTTCTTCAATTTCCATTTTGACGGTAAATATGCCCCAAACTCTACGAGCCTATGGTCCAGTAGAGGCACACGACCCTCGAGAGATACGGCCATGGTAATCTTGTCCAAGAGAAAGAGAATATTAGATTGCAAATAACCGTTGATATCTTTTGCTAACAGTCGGTTGAGCCGATCTCCAGGGAAATTACTGGTCGGGTCTTGCGGCGAGACCCTTAATGATTCCTTTTGATAATTTGGAAATAATTTTCCCCATATGGTTGGATTGTTTGACTTGCCGAGAATAGTCCTGAGGAAGTCGCCGACCCCGATCTTGTTCAACCCGGACAATAGTTGATGCTTGAGCAAGGAAATATGGCTATGGTAGTAATACCCGGCGAAGAGCTCATCACCGCCGCTGCCATTCAAACAAACGGTAACTTCCTTGCGGGCCATCTGGGAAATGATGTAGGTCGGCACACTGGCTAGATCCCCAAAAGGCTCCTCTAAATGCCAGATTAATTGCGGGATTAAGCGGTCGAAATCCACCCGGTCGATTTCGACTTCAGTGTGCACCGTGCCATACCGCTCCGCCACGAGCCTGGCAAATCGCCTTTCATCCATCTTTTCCGTGGCATTCGTGAAATAGACATGATAAGTCCGCAACGGATAGGATGACTCCATGGCGGCAAAGGCCACTACTGCACTGGAGTCGATTCCTCCACTAAGAAAGGCACAGATGGGAACATCGGCTCTCAACTGCAGCCTGGAAGAATCCCGCAACAAATAAGTCAGTTTCTCAATCGCCTCGGTTTCCGAACTCGGGGGCAGATGGCGAACCTCTGAGAGGTTCCAATAAGGAGTCTCTACCGGATGCCCTTCGCCGCTAACCTGCAGAAAATGACCGGGGGTTAGCTTGGCAACCTCCTGAAACGGAGTCCCGGGAGTCGGGATATAATTGAGATCTAAAAAACAACTTAAATAATTCCAGTCAAGATTTTGCCTGATTAAATTGGTAGCTAATAACGATTTTAATTCAGAAGAAAATAAAAACCCTTCCGAGGTTGAGGAATAATATAATGGTTTAATTCCTAACCGATCTCGTGCAATAAATAGGCATTTTTTCTTCTTATCATATAAGGTCAGACCAAACATACCATTCAAATATTCCAGGCATTCTATCCCATATTCCTCATATAAATGTACAATACATTCAACATCGCTCTCAGTATAAAATTTATGGCCTTTTTCTTTTAGATCGCGCACCAGCTCACGATAATTATAAATCTCTCCATTACATACCACCCATATGCTCTTATCTTCATTAGAAATCGGCTGGTTACCTGTTACTAAGTCGATCACACTTAATCGGCGAATCCCAAAACCAAAAGATCCATCAATGTAAAACCCTTCCGAGTCTGGTCCGCGGTGAATCTGCTGCCTGGCCATAACCCGCAGCAAATCTTCACCATCGATTTTGGAGCTAACGTAACCAAAAATGCCGCACATAATTTTCTTTTGTCAAAATGAAGAATTCACTATGGTCTGATTAAAGAGTCTTTAAGTAATTCATTATAAAGTTAAGCACAAGGATTTGTTATGGGTCTCTTATGCAGCAGACCCTAAAGATCCTTCAAGCTGCAGAAACTTTCTGGTACTCTTTTCTGTGGTAGGTTCGAAGTATTGTTCCCGGATAAGCCTGGCAATCTTTTGATGCCGCTGTAATTCCTCCTCGCTACGATTGATGAAGTATTTTATTGCTTGTGCAACTTTATCAGAAGTATAGCATAATTGCCAGATTCCCTGTGGCACCGCGTCAGGGATCGCGTGTACGGTTATTCGCGACCTATGTCCGATGATTATCACCGGGGTACCCCTCGCTAAGGCCTCTAAAACGGTGCCTGATTCATTGCCCACAATAATGTCAGCTTGTTCGGCCCATTCTGAAAAATCACCATGTTTGACTTCGAATCCGGGCGGCAAAGTGAGACCAGCCTGCGCCAAAAGTTTTTCCATGGGCATCGCCGCAGGATGGGGTTTTACCCAGAACCTCACATTTGCTGGCAAGTCCGACATAGCCGCGCCAATAACCGCTCTAAGGGTGTTCAGACCTTCGCCGAGTAACAAGGATAGCGCCACCAGAATAGTAGTATAATTTGGGTCAGGGCGACCGGCGGCTTCCTGCCAAACCCACCCATACCGGAAGGCGGGGGCTGTGATGGTCTCTAGTTCGGGACAGAAAGCCTTTTTCGAAGCTTCGAACCCCTTCCCACAGACCGCTATAACCTTGGGCAAGACCTCGGCCCCATACTCTTGGCTGGTTGGATGGGTCATGCACAGATAATGCTTTAAATCGATACTACTGTATCCAATAACAGGCACTTCCGGATAAAACTTTCGGAAGCCGGCATTGGCGCCTCTATCGACGAGTTGATTCTCAAACCAGTCGATGACCAACCGCAGCGAGACCCCGGCTTCCCTCAATCTGGCGGCAAACCGATATTTTAGTAGGCCCTCAATAGTGCTAAATGAAGACAAATGGTAGTACCAGATGGAGCGTAGTAAAAGACTAAGGTCAAATTCTTCCCAAACAGTCCTCTTAGGAATGAGCTTGAGCGCCCGGAAGGGATATAGAAATGCAAAGATATAGTCAGAAAGCCGGAGATAAGACTCTTGCGGCAGGAACCGTTGCGGCGATCTGTACATCGCCAGAAAAGTCGATACTGTGTTACGAAAACTAATCAATAACGTTGGATTATAGAAAAATGATTGTTCCTCTTTTTCGGAAAGATATTGGTCGAATCCACCAAAATAGCGATCCAGAAAAACGCCGCCATCAAAACTATGATCGAATATGAATACGTCAACCAGGGTAATCCCGGCCGGAAGTCGGCCGGTTAAAGGCTTGGTCGTGAATTTACTTATTAAATACCGAGTTACATAAACGAATATGGCATAAAAATATCTGAGAATCGGGAAGATAATAAACTTTAAATGTTGTTTCCAACCTGCTGTACAGCTTACTTTTATCCGGGGGTAATTGTCGCGGACATACCGGCGCAGCATCCACTTTAAGGCCAGTGAATCCACTTTGATTCCGGTAAGATCTGGCTCTTCTTGAAGAACTTTCTTGACCAAATGTAACAAGCAATAATCGTCAAAAAGACTATTTGAATAAGTGTTGCGGCTCGAAATCTCTGAAACCCACCAATCAATATTATGTTCCTTCCCTGTTCCAAGGCGATTGATCAACTCATGATAAGATGACTTAAGTCCATCAGCCAGGTTATTGAGCAACTCAATATGGGGGATGGACAAACTCCCATTTTCGGTCAGGTCTAATTGCATTTGGTGTTTTTCACTTTCCTTTCATTGTTGTCAGGTGGAAGTTACTTAGCGTTATTTAACAATAACTCATTGTCAGCCCATTTAGTTATAGCCTCATGTTTATCAAGGCTCCATCTAATTGCCGATTTCCCTGTCACCTGTGGCCCATGTATTACTACGAAAGATGTTGGCTATTCTGGTAATAATATTATAAATTCTCTGCTTTCCCTTAAAATCCGCCATCACCACCCTCGGCCGGTATTTTCCCAACCTTGCCTTAAGGTCATTTATGGCATCCCCGGAAATAATTTTCCTCTTTTTGGCTAGGTGATAAAGCGTCTCGGCGAGATCTAAATAACCATAAGACAGTAAGAGAAGAAAACAGGCGATAATCTTCCTTTCATCTGTTTCAAATAAATCGCAAATGCTTTCCGGACTCCGAAAGTATAAGGCGTCACCAAAGATAATCTGGCCTTTTCTAAAATTATGAAAATGAGTATTGCAACGTTTCCAATAATAACGTTTTATATCTAGAAGTTGATATCCTAATTCTGTTACATATTTGTTAACATCATGAAATAATGGCTGATTTTCACGGATCGGTGCAAAGCAAATTTCCAACTCCAGCCCCATTACAGTTCTTAAAATATTGTTTGCACCTTTTAAAATTGACAGTTCCGATCCTTCAGTGTCAATTTTGATAAAGTCGATATCAATTAGGCCATTCTTTTCCAGCTGATTATCTAACGTATCTGTGACCATCTTTACAGTGTTTGTAATTGAGAACCTCTCTATATCGGGAAAGTTACTTAAGAATGCCTTGTTTGGCAAATAAACTGATGAAACTTGCTGTTTTCTACAAAGGTTAAAATCTGCTTCTCCGGGGATTTCTGATAAAGCCGTATTTAGTACTATATAATTATTCGGGACAGATTCTTTTAATCTACTAAACTCTCTGGGATCAGGTTCGAATAAAATTGCCCTTATGTTTTTAATGAATTTTTTAAATCTTGGATGGATTCCACCACTGGCTCCAATATCAATAATATTAACAAAACAGTTATTTACTATAATAGACATTTTACCCCCAAATTTTAGAACATCAGGTGTTGGATATGCTATCGCTCTTGCCAAAGGCCTAATGGCATTTTTCTGGAATCACTAGCGGCCCGGGGGGAGTTGCTTTGATAGAACCTTGCTAACCTGCCCGGCGTGGTCCAGACCCTGAATGGCGGCGCGGCCCATGGCCAGCACCGCTTCTTCGGTGCTACCGCCGATATGCGGCGTCGCGAGGAAATTCGGCAAGCGCAAAAGTTCGAGGTCTCCCGGAGGTTCTTGGGCGAACACATCAAACGCCGCTCCGCTTAGACGTCCCTGTTGCAACATCTCCTTGAGTTTGGCTTCATCCACCAGACCGCCCCGGGCCGTATTGACCAGATAGGCCCCGGGCAGCATGGCCTCCAAGCGCGCGACGCTAAGAATATCCTGGGTCGTCTCGTCGAACGGCAGGTGCAGGGAAACGATCTCGGCTTGGTGCAGCAGGTCATCAAGGCCCATCGGGGTCACCTGGTGTTGCCGGTAAAATTCGGGAAAATCCAGGATATCATGGGCCAGCACCCGGCAGTCAAAGGCCCGCAGGAGGACTGCCACGTCCTTACCGACGTGGCCACAGCCCACAATACCCACGGTTCGGCCGGTCAGTTGCCGGCCCCGAAGTTGTCGCCACTTGCCGTTTCGCACTTCCTGGTTGGCTTGGGGCACCAGGTGGAGCAAGGCGATCATGCCGGCGATGGCCAACTCGGCCACGGAGCGTTTATTGACCCCGCCGGTCCAACCCAGGAGGACGCCTCGGCTTTCCATGGCCGCCAGATCGATCATATCCAGCCCCACCCCGTATTTGCTCACCACTTTGAGTTCCGGCAGAGCCGCAAAAACCGCGGCGTCCAGGACCTCTAAAGCCGTGATGGCCTTCCCATGACCACGGAGAAAGTCAATTAACTTCTGGCCGGAGAGAGATGTCCCCTCATCGTTGAAGGTCACCGTGGCATAACGGGCTAATAATTCCCCCCGCAGGATGGGGTGATGGGAGAAGGAGCGGGAGGTGACGGCTACTGGAGTGGGATTTTTCATCGGTATGATACGCTCTGAGGCTGCAGGATCGTGAACACCAAGGTTCTTTGGATCGGCCCCCCGTCAGGCCCGCCCGGCGCGGGCCAGGGTCCTCACTCTTCAAAATGGGGGCTGGCGAACAGCATACATTTCCCCGGTTTGGGATTGGAATATGTGGGTTCAACCGCCATCTCCCGTTTCTTAACCAGAATATAAGGCATCATATATTCAGTATAAGTTTCCACAGAGCGAGCCCTACTAATAAATTTTGTTCCGTCTTCAGTATTTTCGGTGATATTAAATGCCTCTGTCTTTTCAATCAAGAGGACGTGTCCCTTTGGGGCTAGACGTTTCAGGATAGAACAGACTTGCTGGGCTTCATTATCCGTCAGATGCTGTAATACGCTACAGGTCATGGCAAAGTCATACGATTTTTCTTCCTCAATTTCTGTTAATGAATTAATATATTGGAATTCTATATCCGGTTGCAATGAACGGGCCATGCCCACCAGATGACTTTCCCGCTCAAAACCTTTGACGAAATCAGCGAACTCTTTGAGAACCATGATGACGCGACCATAACCGCAACCCACTTCGCAAGCACGCCCTAATTTCCGCCCCTGGGTCATTTCGTTGAGGATTTGGCGTATGGTTTTTTGCTCCAAGTAATTACGGACCGTGGCCGTTTGCTCATGGGCATCGCTGACGGCGTTGACAGTCCAAACCATTCGAGATTTCGAGTTACGAGGGATTTTCCTGAGCAATTTAATCAGCAGACACTTCAACAGATAGGGGGTCGGTAATGCTGAGGCATCTGGCAGCGCCTTTTCTTTTTCAGAAAAAAACTGAAACTCAGCAAGATTCATGCGGTACCCCGGTTTATTTCCTTATTTTTATTGACCTTGCCATTACGAAATCATCTCGATGTTGGGCAGCAAGCGATTGCCTCCATAAACCGTAACAGCCCCCGGCTTTGGCGAGGCAGTTTGCACCGTGATTCCCCCCGCCGCCCGGACCAGAGCCATGCCGGCCCCGACATCCCATATCTTGATGTCCCGCTCAAAATAACCATCAGCCCGTCCGGCGGCCACATAGGCCAGGGATAGGGCAGCCGAGCCTAAAAGTCTCAATTTTTTGTACTTACGCACCTGGTCGACAAATTGGAGAAGAGCCTTTGGCGAGTAATCCGTGTTGGCCGGAAAGCCGGTGCACAACATGGCTTTTTTCACTTCCCGGGTGACACTGACTTGAATGGGCTTATCATTGAGCCAGGCGCCCTGACCAGGAATCCCCTTGAACAACTCTTCCCGATTAAAATCATAGACTACGCCCAAAAGGGGTTCATGTCCCTCCCACAACCCAATGGAGACACAGCACAGGGGAATCCCTTGGAGGTAATTGAGGCTTCCGTCCAGCGGGTCCACCAGCCAATATGGGCCAGTAAAGGAGTCTCGGCTGTCATTGAGACCCATTTCTTCGGAGAGGATCGCAAAGTTTGAGCCCTCCCGCAAGAGCGGGACAATGATCTCCTCAGAGCCCTTGTCCGCGGCCAGCTTAACATCCCGCTCGAGTTCAGCCGTTACCGCAATAGGCGATTTAGCAGTCTTCCGCAGAAAGGCGCCGGCCCGCCGCGCCGCAGCAGTGGCCAGTTCCAACAAGTCTGGCAGGTCGGCCATCAAGTCGCGGCGCCGCCGAGGTTTTACCATACGCCATCCTTAATCAATATTGGCCAAAAAGCGGGTCTTGCCGCATATGAGCTTCCACCAATTCGATGTCAGCCGGCCGATCCACTGAAAAAGAGGGCCGGAAAGGATATGGCGCCACCTTCTGGCGATAGCCGTTATCAGGGATCCGGTTACTGTCGCAGGATTCCACCAATTCCAAAGGAGATTCGGGCAAACTGGTGAAGGTCTTGAGAAAGTGCCATCTGAAGGCGAAAATCCCATGAATCCGTCGCGCCCCCAGCTCAGGAGTGAACTTCTCACAGTAGGGTACGGGGGAGCGGGAGGTGTAGAGCACGTTGCCCTTCATATCGTGGACTACTTTCACGATGTCCGGATTCAAGAAGAGGCTCTCCTCGACAATGTGCATGGCCAGAACGGTACAAAGGGCCTCAGCATCTTCCTCCAGGGGGCGGATAGAAGCAGCAATCATGTCAGGATGCAGCATGGGTTCATCCCCTTGCACGCATACCACAATGTCGTCTGCGGCAAGCACCTGACCGCATTTTTCGGCAGCTTCCGCCACCCGGTCCAAGGCCCGGGTGTGCTTATCCGAGGTCATCAATACCGGCCACCCTCTGGATTCGCCCAGGGCCGCAATCTCCTGGTCGCAGGTGGCCAGGTACAAGGCCTCCCATCTGGGAAAGAGGGCAGCCCGCCGAAACACGTGTTCCACCATCGGCATACCGCAAATCGGATGCAGGGGCTTACCGTAAAAGCGGCTGGATGCCATGCGGGCCGGCACCACGCCGATAATCTTCATAATGCTGCTCCTTTTTCTGAACTGCAGACCTGCGCCAGGAAAGATCCTACCAGGTGATTCAGAATCGTGTGTACATCTTCTGCCGGTCCATACTCCCGCTGGTTCGTCGGGGCATGGACGTTTAGATGCGCGACCTGTCTCAAGCGGCCGCCGTCGAAGCCGGTCAAGCCGACAGTGACCGCGCCATGGTCTTTGGCGTATTCTATGGCCTTAATGACATTGGGGGAATTGCCGGAGGCAGAGATGGCCACCACTACATCCCCGTCCGTCATCTGGGTCCGCAGTTGGCGCAGGAAAATCTCATCATAGCCGTAGTCGTTGGCTATGGCGGTCAACACGGAGACATTGGTGGTGAGGCTGACGGCCCGAAAAGGTTTGTGCCAACTGCGCGTGCTGATCTCCAGGTCGTTGGCGAAATGACTGGCAGTGGCGGCACTGCCGCCATTGCCCAGGAAAAAAATCCTGGCGCCGCGTTCCCGGGCTTGCAGGAGGGTATCGATGAAGGCGGCAATCGCTTCGGCATCCAACCGGTTCAACACTTCTATCAGATACTCCAAATAACCCCGGGCAAAGGCCGCGGCGTGAGGCTTATCACAATAAAGTTGTTCCACTCGGTTCACAACAGTCCCTCCGGGATCGTATCATCGAGGTTGTACCGGCTGCGCCATTCGGGATCGGCGCAATAAATGCGATAGACCAGGTGCATGGTTTTCAGCGCTTCCACCGAGGAGCCGTCAACAATGGGCTTGTCTGCCAATATCGCGGCAGCAAACTCGTTGATCTCGTCGCGCCAGGAATTGTCGTGGTTGTAACGGATGGTGACTTCCTTCGGATCGCCCTGGTCGTCGTCGCTGGCATAGATTATGGTAATGGTCTCAGCCCCATAGCTCTTGGAGCTGGAGAGGATGCCGGCCAAAATAACCGCCCCCCGGCTGAGGGTGATATACAGTTGGAACCGATGCCGCCATTGGGTGGCCGAGGAATGGAGAAAGGCCACCACCCCGTCGGCGCTCCGCATCAGGGCATAAGCATTGTCTTCCACATCGTGGTGCCAGAAGTCGTTGGACACGAAACTTTGGACCTGAACAAAGTCACCGGCGAATAAACGCATCATATCCACCAAATGGATACCCTGATCGAGCAGGATTCCCCCCCCGGCCAGGTCCCTCTTGGTGCGCCAGTCGGATTGGAAAGAGATTATTTTGGACTTCCCGTAGACCCCGCGCATATTTAAGACGCGGCCGAGTTCCTGGTTACGGACGATCTCCAGGGCCTTCCGCACGGAGTCATGGTAACGGTGGTTGAAGCCATATTTGAGTTTCAAGCCGGGGTGTCGGCGCTCACAACGGATGACCTGGATAATGTCATTAAGGTCCCGCCCCGGCGGCTTCTCGCAAAAAACATGCAGCCCACCCTCCAGCCCGGCCATTGTGACCTCCGGAGCAATGTCATTCGTCATGCAGACGAATAGCAGGTCCAGGGGCTCATCCAGCAGTTTGCGGTAATTGCTGTAATAACGGACCCCATCCTCGAAGGTCCCGTCTTCCGGGAACACCCGGTCGCACACCGCCACTGTTTTGAGTTGTGGGTGGGGGTCGATGAATTCTCTGCGTCTCTTGCCGACCACCCCGTATCCGGCAATGCCTACCCGTAGTTGGTCATTCATGATGGCTCTCCCGGCAGGAGGGGCGCCCGGTAGAGGTCGGCCAGGGCTTCGTTCGCCTCCCCCAGGCGCTTAAATTCCCCTGCCCGGTTTACTTCCAGCCACTGCCCGATTTCGTTGGCCCGATAGAAGGCATGCAATAATTGGATGGTCTTCTGACAATCAATTTGGTCCACGGGATAGGGGGTTTGGTGGGCAAAAAACGCCGAGATATCCCGATACATCTCCAGATGACCGTTGCCGTAGATGCATCCTGAGAAGTCTTCGCTCCATTCCGAGCAGGCCGACGAATCCGGAGTGAAAATTTGCAGTTCATTGACCGCGATCCCACCGATTTGAGCCAAACCCTTCTCGCACACCAAAGAGATGGATGCTTCAAAATCATCCGGACGGGCGGCGGTGGTGACTTCCAGCACTCCCACCGACTGGTTGGCATAGGTCATCGTGGCCACCACGGTATCTTCCACCTCGATATCCGCCCCCAAGGTGCGCATCACCGTGGTGACTCGATGTAACTCTCCTCCCAGGTGCCGCAGCAAATCCACATGGTGAATGCCCTGGTTCGTCAGGGCCCCGCCATCCTGGGAAAAAGTCCCCCGCCACGGCGCCAGATCATAATAACGTTTGGGGCGGCACCAACGCACTCGTACGCCGACGATCCTGATGGCCCCCAATTCTCCATCCTGCAAAGCCCGCCGGACCCGCTGCACCGCCAGATTGTAACGATTCTGAAAGACGGGAAAAATCTGTAACCCCAGGTCTTTGGCCAACTCGTAAGATGCCGTTACCTGGGACGGCCGCATGAAGGTCGGCTTCTCCACAATGACATTCTGGCGATAGCGCCGCATGATTTCGGTGGCATGCTCAAAATGCATGCCTGAAGGGGTGACAATGGCCACGGTATTGATCCGGGGCAGGGAGCGGAACATCTCCCGATAATTAAGGAAATAGGGCACATGATATTTTTTACTGTAATTGGCGGCCTTCTCTTCCACCAGGTCGCATACCGCCATCAGTTCTACGCCATCCGCTTTGAGGATGGAATCACAATGGTGGCCGGCAATGCGACCACAGCCGATTACACCAACTCTGACCTGCTCGGTTCGCATAAGATAACCTTTAGTTGACAGGCAGCACTGCCTGATGAATCGTCTGGATCACGGGCGCCAAAATTTCTGCCGGCGCACTGGAAAAACGGCTGTAGCCCTTCAGACAAGGCTCATTAAAATCGAGGCGGTAAAGGACCAGGGGCTTCAAGGCCGCATGGATGGCCGGCGCCCGTTCACCGAAGGCCACGTGAAAGAAATTCCCCTGTCCGTGGAGGGTCTTAAACTCCAAGGCTGCCATCGCTTTGAGAAAGGTGTCCCGACCCAGGTTGAGCCGCCGCACCGAGGCCAGCACTTCTGCGGCAAAATCTAACATCCGTTCCATGAAGGCGATGGCCAGCGTGTTGACCTCATACATCGGCCGCACCTTGTGGAGCAACCCGGCCACTGCCGGCGCGGCCACCCCGTAGCCGATCCGCAACCCCGCCAATCCCCAAGCCTTGGCAAAGGTCCGGGCGACCACAAGATGGCCATAAGAATCCACCAAGGGCAGGGCGGTCTCTTCATAAAAAGGGTAATAGGCTTCGTCAATGAGAATCAGGGCCCCGACCTCGCCGGCCGACTCAATGATCCGCCGCAGCTCCGGCGGAGCAAATACTGTCCCGGTGGGACTATCCGGGTTGGGGAGGCAGACCAGTTTCGGTTTCGTCTGCGAAATGGTCCGGAGCACCTTTTCCAGGGGCAGCAAGGGACCTTGCGGGGAAGAAGCATAATCCAAATGCACGGCCTTGGCCCCGTATATGCGGGAGTAAACGAAATACATGGCAAAGGTGGGGGCGGTATGGAGCACCACATCCCCCGGATTAACAAAGGCCTCGAAGACCGAGCGGATAATCCCATCAGAGCCGGCGGCCAACAAGAGATGATCGCTGCCAAGGCCCAAGGAATCGCTCAGTTTCTGGTATAAAGGCCCATTATCCGGGTAGGAAAACAGCACCTTGGGATCAAGCTCTGCTAATATCCGGCTGGTCAGGACCGCCAGTTCCGGATCGGTATTCTCATTTTTGTCCAGCCACAGGAGGGTTGGGTCCCTGGGAGCAATCTGGCTCCAATCAGGTCGGGTAAGCCCTGGATCAAGGAGTGCCGCACGCGCAAGTTGCGCGGCAAAGTCATATTCTCGCATAAACTTTAATCAGCCCCCTTACGACGACTGGCTGTGGAAAAATTGTGGACCTGGCAATCTTCTCAGAGTCACAAGAGCAACTCCAGAGGTAAGTGTAACTCGCAGGCAATGTCGTGCGCTTCTCCCTCCCTGGCGCCCTTCTGAAGCGCCAGTGCGGTGAATACCAGGCGGTCATAGCCAGTAACTGCCGTCAATGACGGTTTGCCCCAATAACCATACGCCAGGATTTGCCCGGGCAGGGGGCGCAGATGAGCCATGATCTGCCAGGTCTCCCTCACGTTTAAAACCACATAGGGAGCTTTTTCCAGGGCCTCCTTATTATCTGGCAGCCTTTCTCCGGCATAAATATATTGAAAGCTCTTGCTCAAGTCGGTAATCGAGGCCCCGGGGGTCAGCCTCAGGGTTAACAGGAAATATCCGCCTACCCGGACATACTGCCAGCAAGTATTAATAATATCAATGGTCTTGACATTCCAATCCGCACAACTCAAGGAGAATACCGCATCAAATTGGCCCTCGATCGATCCGCCCATTTCCAGGATGTCGCCGCATTCGAAACGGTAACGCGGCACCGGGAAGTCTTTTTGGTCCCTGGCCAGTTCTATTACCTGGCGATTGATATCCACCCCGAGATATTCTGTCACCCCGAAGCGTCCTGCCAGGGCCCGGCCCAGACCCCCTCTGGCGCACCCCACATCCAGAACGCGACCAAAGTACTTTTCCGGACCCGCCACCCGCGTGAACATCCATTTTTCAGAAGGATAAAAATCGTCCCATTGGTTGCGGTGGCGAGAAAAATAATCAGCCAGCTCGGGGGTGGCGTAATGAATATTTTCCTTGCTCCTCTCTCCACCAGATGCCGGCATTTGCTAAACCTCACAATTCCCTGTCATAGTATCCGGGCCTCAAATCTCAATCTTCCCAGTCCTGATAATAATCTGAAAGACTGGTATCTTTTTCCAGGATTGCCCCCCAGAAGCCTTCAAAATCCGTGGCTCGCCAATAGAGGGCCATGAGCTGCGCCAAACCCGGCCATTTGCGGGGGTATTGATAATAAATCTCGCTATGCGCCACCCGCCAACCGGAGTGCCGCAGGAGCAACGACCAATCCTGGGGGTTCAGTTCGAAGATATGGGCATCTTCAGCATAGTAATTCTCCCGCACCTCCCGTCTGATTTCATGGAGACCGACGCGGCTGGTTCTGACGTACGGCACGGTAATCAGCATGTTATTGCAGGTAGTTTTTTTGGCCAGGCGCCGGAAAAAAATCGCCGGATTGTGAAGATGTTCCACCATCTCAAAGGAAGTAAACAGGTCGACCTTCTCTCCATAAAAATCAACCTCTTCCGCCCGACACAGGATGGCTCTGAGTCCCCTCTTCCGAATCTTGTCAATGGCGCGGGGGTCCAAGTTGACGCTGATGGTCTTCACCTGCTCCCTATCTTGCACCAGTTCCCGCAGATAAAGCATGTGGGTGCCGGCTGAATCGCCAATATCCGCCACCGTCAGCTCCTGGCCCGGAAGAGCCTCAAGGGCCTTGAGCATCAAAGTGCATTGAAAAGCTTGTTGACTCCTCGCCTTAATTTTATCGTAGTCAGTCAAGGCCGACGGCTGCGAGTACTGATGGGAGATATCCGGGACGATGAGGCGCAATTTTTCAATCATGTCGGCAAGTCCCTGTTCGCGCCAGGCCAGCTTCAGGGACCATTTATTGATTCCCTCCACTATCGTCCGGGGCTTATAACCCAGCGTTTTGATGATGCCCTTGAAGAGATCCTTAAGCATGCGCCGCTTCCCAAATCCGCTGAAATGCCGGCCAGCATCGGGCCCTGACCTTACGCTTGTCGACGGTTTTACCAACGACGAGGCTGTGATTCAGATGAGCCTGGAGCCTAACCCCACAAGCTGGCCTCCCTTGATAGCCCAGCACCCACTTTCCGATTCTGGTCTCTTAGCTTTTCACAGGCGGGCGTTGCTTGCCGGGAAGCATCATGGGACTTATGTCTCATCCTAACACATACATGGTCCAATTACTACACTCGTAGTGTGGCAGGCCCGCGGCCGCCCCGGGGGCGGCCGCGCCGGTCAGGAACCAGCGCTCACCTGCGCCGGCATGGCCTGGCAGGCCGCCAGCGCTTCCCCGTGAGGGGGCCGCCAGTAGTCGCCGGAGCTCTGCCGTTCATCCCTTTCCGAAGCCGAAGATGCGAAGAAGGACCCCCCAACCCAAAAGGCTTTCATCCCTGGGGATTGGGTGGGCCTTGAGGTTCTCAAAGATCACCATTGGAGTAGCCTGGTCTTCGTAAAGCAACTTAAACATGGGGTTTTCTTTCATCTTTGTTATGAGAGTAGACCATTCCGCGCCTTCGGTGGGCGCAGCGGGCGCCCCAAAGAAGAGATAATATTTTACCCCTTCCGGTTCTCTGCCGAGATGCCAGACATGCTGCCGATTGGCCAGTTGAGCATCCACCCGGCCTTCCGAGCGAAAGGCCAGGGGAGCATCCCTGGGAACATAGCGCTCCAGCATGGCCAGAGCCTCATGTCTTTTTTTGGTGTCTTCAGTGACATGCAACTTGGCATTCGCCCCCAACGGATAATGAGAAGCCAATACCCCTTTCCCAATGCCGCCGCCCCACAGTACAGGTAAAATCAAGCTGAAAAACAGGCAGGTAGTTGCCACAAATCTTAGAGAGGGGCTCCCGTTTTGCTCGGCGGACCAGGGACGTGCCTCGGCAATATCAATATAAGCCTTGAACGTACAAATATAGAGAGGAACTATCAAATTCGCATTCCGTTGGGCCTCCCAGCCAACGGAGCGAAACAGCATCAGGATAAAATTAAGTCCTGTAACGGCAAATAATCCAATGACCGGCAAATTCCACTTGCCATCTCTTCTTATTGCATAAGGAGCCAAAAAAGCCCCTGATTTAAGTATCAGCGCCACATACACCAGGTTAAATGTTAGTGGCCATAGCAAAGAACCCATGGTCCGATCCAATATGTAGTACTTGGTAAATGATGGTATAGCTCCGAGATCCTTGTAATATGGCAGAACACTGGCAACATACAACGCACAATCAATTTTCATCATGACAAGGCCAATCAGGAATACAACGGCCCCTGGAAATACGGCTCTAAAAAATATAATGGTTACTACTCCTATGAACACAACGGTATAAGTATAAGGAAGACTGATAGCAGCCAGACAAAAAGCAGCCAAATAAAAGGCCCACCATTTCCTGGCAAATAAAGCCGCAAAAACCCATGGCATTACCGCCAGCGCCAGAACGTCGAAATACCCTTTGAAAAACAGAATAATCTCAGTTTGAGGTAAGAGCACGTAACCGGCGGCCCCCAACAGCGCCGCCACCTTGCTCCCCCCCATAGCCCGTATGGCCCAAAACATGCCTGGAACTCCAAGCATTATTACCACTAATAATATGCTATAGATCTGCATAGGCGGATGGGGATAAATAGCATATAAAGGAGTAAGCATTAGCATTGGCAGCCAGTAATGGTGTAACGTAAAAAGCGAGACATAGCCGTAGGCGTTACTATAACGGGGGTCATCCCCCACTGGGGATAGCCCCGAAAGGGTAAAATATGAGGATTCGGGACGAAGCCCATGAGCCAAATTCCACAGGGTTTGGGTAAAAAAAACGGAGTCGCCGTGGTTATAACCCCACTCATAAGGGTTCAGAAACATCACCAGCCCTGACCAGAGTAAATGAGTTAAAATAAAGGCAAAAAGAAGTAAATATGTATGTTTTTCAACAATATTCGCCAGACCATTTAATTGGTTTTTGATTCGCGCCGATTTAAATGTCTCAGCTTTGCTCACATAATAAAAACCCCAGCAAAAAAACAGAATGGTGACCGTTACTAGCCTGGATAAGCCTATGTTAATTACTACAAAAGGAGCCGAAAGAATAGAGAATGAGATCAAATTGAAGTTACTCATATATCGCTTTAAAAATCTGACAATCATATCTTATTTCTCCGTATTGCAATCCGAACTACAACCGTTTTTGAGAACGCCTTTAATAATTTGATCGATAAAAAGCCTTGAGAACCTCTGAGAAGTCTTTAGCACATGATCCCAGCGCCTGCCAGTCAACCGGGGCCGGTTCAGTAGGCACGCTTCAACTATTCAATCACGGCATAATGCCGCTAATCCACAGCGATCCACTCCACCGGCGCAGAAGCGGGGTATGCTCGGCAATAAACTGAACTACCTTAAAAGGATTAATTAATATTTCCGGTATTGAAGGATGCATGAAATCCCGGAGTTCGAGCTTATGCACTTCAAACCCCGCCTCTACAAAGATCTCCTGCAACTCATTTGGGTAAAAAGCCATTTCCGCAGGACTGACCCCGCGCCGGCGTCTCTTTTCGAGATCCGGGGTAAAAATAATATGTTTATTGATGGGATTGAGAAGATTCGGTTCCGAAAACGCAAACCGGGCTCCAGGCCTAAGTTTTCTCTTTAAAGCGACCAGAGATTTGGGCAATAAGAGATGGTGTAAGACTGATACTCCGCACAAGACATCAAAAAATAGGTCGGGCAATTCCTTCGGATCTTCCAAGTTTGCCTGAACAAAATTCACCTTTTCAGCGGCACAATGTTTTCGGGCCTCACTCAGAAGATCAGCGGAAATATCCACAGCAGTAATATCCGCCCCGGTTTTGGCCAGTTCTCGCGTGAAGATGCCGGTACCACACCCGCATTCCAAAACGCGGACGCCCTGGCCCAGGCCACAAACTTCTATTAACCAGCTTACCCTGCTTTTTACTCTCTCTCGTCCAGCCGGGGTGTTCCATCCCCAGATATCCTCGGCGCCAAATTCGAGTAATTGTCTCGCATGAGAAATTTCGAGATTTGGTTGGCCGCCTCTTTTCATGTAACTTCCCAGACTGCTTATTTAAATAACCCTTTTATTCGGTGCCCTCTAGCAAAGATTCTTCAGAAGTTTTCCTCTTTCCACTAATCACCATTTTATTTCGCTGTAGCACTATTAGTGAGAACATCGCCAGCTTATCCATCCATGGTTGCAGAGCGTCTTCGAGCCTCTGCCACAATCCGTAACTCCAGGAAGGCTGAAGGCCCCTAAGGGATACCCCTCCGGAAACAAGGTAGCGGAAGGGCATCATAGGTTTAATCAATTCGATCTGCCATTGGGGGAATTCCGCTTCAAATTGAGCGCGGTCCCGGTGGAAAATGATCCAGGGCAGAGCCCCATTGGCCCCAGACAATGGCCCGGTCGGGCTAAATTCCCACTCAGGGGCATCCGGCCGGAAAGGCTCATGGTGCCATCTTTGATAAACCCAGCGCGACCATAGACTTACCCACGGTTCCACCATAACCACCTTCCCGCCTGTCCTCACACACCGGGTCGCTTCTTTCAGGAAACTTCTGGGCTGAGAGAGATGGTGAAAAACATCTGTCATGACAATGGCCCGCAAAGAATCATCGGCAAACGGCAATTGGCTTCCATCCATAACCAGGTCAACGTCCGAGCCCCAAAAAACCTCGGAGGTAATAAGCCCTGGAATAACCGTTTGCATAAATCCTGGGCCGGAGCCTAATTCCAACAGAGCGCCATTACCTGGTGGCAATGCCGAGGCGATTTCTTTATACCATTCCTCGTAAAGTTTCCTTAGAAAGGGTTTTTCCCGGATAATTTCTGCTCGGATAAATGTGGTGCGCGGGTCGTCTAGTGCCAGCCCCTTGGTGAGCTGATGCGCTAACCAGGATTTCAACATATTTTAATATCACTCATCAGACAAACTTAAGGCGCCCGGCTGCGAACACTACCATCTTTAATAGGAGCCAGCCATGCTTCCACCGGGCAATATTCGTGGTCCCGTAAGTACGCTCTCGGTAACGAATCGGTAAATCCACTATTTTAAGATTAAGTTTTGCTGCCCCAAATATCAGGTCATAATCGCCGAAAGGATCGAATTCTCCGAAATAGGCCCGGTTTGAGACTATCTTGAGATAGTTTCTTTTGGTCAGTACCTTAGTGCCGCAGAGGGTATCCTTGATCGGTTGCCCCAAAAGCCAGGAAAATGCCAGACTGAAGAATTTATTGCCCAACAGGTTAAAAAAGCGCATAGCCTCTTTTTCCATGGGATAGATCAGTCGCACTCCATTGACAAATTCAGCCTTTTCGGTCCATAGCGCCTCGTAAAACCTGGGCAAGTCTTCAGGAGGGACGGTCAAATCTGCATCTAATATCATCAGGATGTCCCCACTGGCTTGGGCAAAGCCAAGCCTGACCGCGTCCCCCTTGCCCTGCCCGGTTTGCCGGTATAGTTTACAAAGGCGTTCGGGATGCTCTGCAATTGCCTTCTCTATGGTGGAGTAGGTTTCATCCTGTGAATGACCTTCAACAAAAATTATCTCAGTTCTCGCCCCCATTTCCGGGGTACGCGCCAAGATCTGGGCAATATTGCCGGCCTCATTGCGCGCCGGGACAATAACGGAGACCATGGGTTCTTGAGCAAGTTGTCTGGGCTTGGGTTGCGGTCGAGCTATGACGAAGTTCGTCAATGCCAACATCTTGAAGGGCCAAAACTTCACCAAATACCGATTAGAAAGTGGGGCAATGAATGGAATCGGTAAGGGGCAGATAATCTCTTCCCAATGCCGGATGACCTCAATATCCGCCAGATAGAGGAGATTGACGACATCCTCCACGGTCAGCCAGTTCTGGGGCAGAACCGAAGTCGCCAACCTTAATTTTTGGGCGAGTTTCAGGGGCTGCTCCCATAACTTACTATAAAAATTGAGCAAAATTCTTGTGCTGGGTGTACTAAATTTTTTAATCTGCTCTAAGACTTTTTGCACATCCTCAACATCATTAACCAGATCTGAAAGGATGATGACATCGAATGATTCGCTCAGCTTCAGCGCGTGTGCGTCTGCATGAACAAAATGAAGCCCTGGATGCCTTTGGCAGGCACGCTCTATCATGTTACGGGAGAAGTCTACACCTACCCCCAGGCTGGGTTTAAGGGACGAGAGCAGATCTCCCTGTCCGCAGCCGACCTCCAGCACTCTCTGACCAGGAACCACGAAAAACTGGTAGATTTCTTTGAGTCGCTCATGATAATATTGCCCCCAGCTCGAAGTGGTATCCGCCACCTCCGCAATACTATCCCAATGGTGAATCCGCTTCTGGGTAAAGCCGGTTATCTCAGTTTCGTCCATACCAAAACAATTGACCTTCGCATCATTATATTCATTCATCTGAACCTTATTTATCATTTTGCCTATTCCTTTATAAAGCCATTACTCCAAATATACAATCAGATGATGAGGCAACCTTACTACGTAAGGCAACCATCTTATTGAAAACATTTTTCCCTAACTAAGTAGCATAACACAGAATTATCCAAGAAGTCAACTCATTACAGGTTTTGTGCTTACCCCTTCATTATTAATAATCCGGCTCAAGTGATGATTAGTCTATGGCGAATCGGAGGCGAATTACCCCACCAACTCCCTGGGCGGAAATCTCGGCCCTCGCTTCCTGGCCACTCAACCAGGCCCATGTGTTATTGGGCTTGAGCCAACTGTTCACGATAGGTCGAAGCCACATTTTGATCTGCACCCCATTCTGGTGGGAATGGCCAATCAGGGGGGCGAAGCTGTCAGTCGCTGGAATTGTTTAGGCCAAGCCGCATTTTTGCTTGGCCGTTTGCAACAAGGACCGCAGGTCCTGGCGGCTCAGGCCGATCAGTGCAGGGAAAGAGCCCATCAGCAGCGCCGCCAAAAGGGTATAGCAAAAGCCGGCCAGGAAAAAACTGGGCAAGACCCTGCCCTGCAAGGCCGGCAGGTGATCAACTCCCCATTTGGCCAGGAAAGACAGAGTCAGCAGGCAGCCCGCACTGAGAAATTGATGCCCGACATAGCGCCAGAACCGCAACCCCAGCAGCCGGGCATTAAAATAGAGTTGGAGGTTTACCCCGAAAATATTCACCAGCACCATCTTGAGCGCCAATCCGGTGGCGCCGGCCTGCAATCCCATAAAATTTTTAGGGGCCAGCAGTAGATAGGTCAATGGAATCCCCACCACGGTGGTAATGACTGAAATATTGCGGTAAATGGACGTCGTTCCGGTAGCATAGAAGATGGAGGCAGTCAGCTGCCCATAGGCTTGATGCATGGGATATAATGCCATGAGGGTGGTGGCCAGCAAGGCACCGTGGAAGTGTGCCCCACCCATAATATTGATTACTTTTTCCGCCTGGAAAAAAATAAAACAAGAAAAAAATGCAGCTATAGAGTAAAGGGTGGGGATGTGCCGACGGAATAACTGCGCCATCCGGGTTAAGTCTTTTTGACCAAAGGCAATGGTCAGTTCCCGGGTCAGCAGCGGGACCATAGCAACGGTGAACAGAATACATATGCTGCTAACTTGGTAAGAGAGCCCATAAAAACCTTGTTCCACACTGCCATAAAAGAATTGCAGAGCCCACCTATCAAAGATGCCCGTGATTAATCCCAATAATGCCGTAACAAATAAAGGAAAACTGTAGTCATAAAATTCTTTTAGATGATCCTTGAAATGTTGGATAATAAAATATAGTCTTAAATTGATCTCAAAACCATGACGTCGTATGATCCAGATATATATAGCTGTAATGAATAGCATAATAATATAATGATATAAAATAAAATTAGCCAAATTTAGTTGGTGACAAAGATATATTACAATTATCAAACATGTAGCCAAGCAGCGCTGCACTATTCGCCCTCTTTCTCCCAACAACGTTAAACCATACGCATCAACCATTGATCCCAAGACTTGAATAACAAAGGTCATAAATGCCCATAATGCTATCAAATATATAATTACCAGGTTCTGGTCTGGCCATAATACATGATTTAGTTGAAAAACGTTGCTGATTGTAACAAATACAATGATAAGAGTGAAAGCTAAACCAGAATAATAAAAATAAAAGGAAACCAACGAGCTTTGCTGCGGTCTCAGGGAGAGTTTAGTATAGAAGCATATAGAGGTCCCCATGTCAAAAAAACCCATCATTTGACTGAAAAAGTTGCTTAGAAAGTTGAAGTCGCCGTAGGCCTTAGGCCCCAATCCTCTAGGAATAATGGATTGAATAACCACGTTTAACGCCAGGCTTATTAGGTTAGCCAGAACCTTATAAAAATATCTTTTATTTAAGGAATCTTGCGGTCTTGATCTTGTTTGTAGGTTCATTTTATGGCCAAATATATTTATGGTCAGTAATTAGATTTGATATAGTTAGCCACAACATGCCAAAAAGGTAGTTCTTCTGTGCCTTCCATTTTGATATGATTTTGTTTATATTCATTGTACTTCTTATTATCAACCATTATTTCCTTTTCCCAATCGATATTATAGGGCCGGTCAATAAATATAGGTGTTTTTCCTAAAATAGTGGCCATTAAATTAATATACGTACCATGCTTACTCTTTTGCATTTCTTCGGTCGTCAAAATTAGTATCGGTTTATTAAATAGTACTGCGTAGTTCATTGAGAAACTATGATGGGCTAACACAAACCAGGCCTTCCCTACCAGTTCGCAGGTTTTATCACGAATTACCGGCCTCCCCCCAAAATAGTTCGAACAATTGTCATAATTCGCTCGAGGATGGGCGGCGATGATAATTTTCACCTTAAACGTTGCTTCTAAATAGTCAAAGAATTTTCTAAGATACGGATAATATTCTTCGACCTTAATTTCAGAACTACATCCGCTCAACAAGTTCTCCGGGTGAAAAGGAACGTATTGGTCCAAAAAGACCCCGGTGGCCTGGTCAATGATATTTCCTTTGCTGATTTCTGCAACATAATTATCATAGTCGTAATAATGAATATTTAATATTTTAGTTCCCTTAGCGGACGGAACTCTATATAAATAAATATTCGATTTGGCGGCTCCTGCTATAATAAAATCGGCAGGTCTGAGACGCATTAATTTATAAGGAATGCGACGGAAAATATATTTTTTAAGTAATTTATAATTTATTTTCTTAACTTTATCTATTATTTGTAATAATGCAACCTTCTCTTTTGCTGGTTCGCTTGTTTCTTTAACATAATCACTAAGAATCGGAACGCAGCTTCCCGAGAGCTCAAAGCAATAAGGTAATTTTTTACGTGATATTGACCTGAGTACTGGATATAATTTGGGGCAATAATCCGAAATAATAATAATAAAACAATCATTCCCCAAGTTAAGTATAGCATTTCGAATAGCAGAAACTTTACTAAATAAATTATAGCCTTTATATTCAATTGGATCCGGAACGGCAATATTATTATAAATATCCGGATTTATTATCGGGGTCAAATCCCACACTAATACTTCGAATCCATTAGCTTCTAATAATTCGATCCCAAAACGATCATAATCTCGTTTACAAAAGAGGTTATCTAATAAATAAATTATTTTCTTGATTTTAGTGTAGGACCTCATAAAATTTTCGACCTCTCATTGGTGCCAATATATTAAAAACCTTTCCGGGCGGCTTCTGAGTAAGTGCTATATTTCCCGATATCACTGGCGCTCAAAGCGCTCGTAAGGATCGACCTTCCTGATCGAAATTATGGGGCAAATTTAGCTGCATTTGCCGCGACTAGTGCTTTTTCCCCTTTTAAATTTTGGCTCCCGCAACGCCCATCATCTCTTTACAACCCTTCTCATGTCAAGCGGATTAGCTATCTAAATGGGAGGGCTAAACTTAGGGCTACTGATGCTGCAGATGGTCGGAAACTCCACGATGAATGGCTGGTGGGATTGCAACTCCCCCAAGAAAAATGGAATTCGCCAGCCCGTTAAGAATCTCCTGCCGACCACGATAACACTCACGGCTCCCCTCCATTGGAATAGGGCGGGAATTGGGTCTAGCTTATGAGCCTCATTTCAAACTGGGAGGCATGGACTGGCTCTCCCATTCTCCTGCCCTTATATCTTATGGTTATGTCTATTCAGACAATTATGGCGGCAAAATCCGGAAGTAATCCGCAGGGTTGGAGTACCAATTCTCCTTTATAATGGGATATTGTCCGGCAAAGTTAAGATTGCCTAAACCCCCTAAAAGAAGCATTCCTATTAATATAAAGGTCTACCATTTGCTCCCTATAAGATACTTTTTTATGTTCAAAATAGTTATCGATTAATGTCGAATTTGCTTCGAGCAAGCACTTATGAAAATCCTGATCAGTCAGGCCCGTAAAATTTATTGATAATAAATCTGAGTTAAGGTGTTTATTTTCATAAAAATCTTCGCAATCTTTTAATAAACCTTTTTCAATGGCATAATAGTAGAGTGGTGATCCAGGATATGGAGTTACCGGACGGATAGTCCGCATCTGCGCCCCATCGTCATATTCTAATAATAATTGAACTCCTTTCCTTAATGTTTCTTCATTATCCCCGATATTTCCAAATATTATATTAAAGCCTGGGCTTATTCCAGCTGCTAAAGTAGCTTTAATTCCTTTAATAATTTGCTTGGTGGTTAAAGCCTTGTTCATATTCTTCAAAACTTGATCATCCATGGCTTCAATTCCATAATTTATAAAAACACACCCCGCCTTTTTCATTATATCTAATACCTCTTTTTTAGCATAATTTAATCTGCCATTGCAGTCCCATTTAACTTTAATCTTTGCATTGATCATTTCATTGCACAAATTAATTGTTCGTTCAGGAGAAGACATCAATAATTCGTCACCAAAGGAAATAAATGTGATGCCATAATTTTTAATCAATTCTTTTATTTCCTCAATAATACTTTCATTGCTACGTGGACGAAACCCTTCATCCATACGGTAGCAAAAATTACAGGTAAAAGTGCAACCTCTGCCAGAGAGTATCGGAATAATAAAATCGCTATTATTGGCATGAGGCATCCTCAATAGCCTGTAGTAGTGCATGGGGAACAATCCGTATGCAGGGAAAGGAATGCTATCGATATCGCCTATTAGTGGACGCCTTTCGTTTATGAAAACTTTTCCACTATCTCTAAATGCAATACCTTTCAATTGATGCAAGGATTTCTTACCCTTCAACGCCTCCAACAATTCAATGATGGTTATTTCGCCCTCACCCATGACTACCGCATCCGCGCCCGTTTTGCGCAGAAAAAATTCCGGTTCCGGAGTCGGGCCATGACCGCCAATAATGTAAAAAGGTCTATTTTTAGACCGATTAATTGCGTCAGAGATTTTTAAGGCTTTTCGATATTGGTAATATCCGGCAATAAAACTGAGACCTATTACGTCAAATTTATTATCATCTAAATATTCTGTAAGATGACTTTCAGGGAAATGGTGAACATCTTGATTATAAATAACAACATCATAATCTTTTGATAATAATACTGCCGCAATATAGGCCAGCCCTTGCGGAAACCAGTGAATGTATGAATCATTATCATAAACGACCAGCAAGATTCTCATTTAAATCCCCTAACTTAATAAAATATCAGCATTCTCCGGTTGGAACTTCCATAGTTTTGGAAAGCGGCAGATGTAAAAATAAGACCCAGGAGTCATTTATTGGTCTGGTTTTGGCGCGCCAATCATACACATGATTTGATCCACTTATGTATCGCTGCCCGAACTTCATTTTCAAGACTTTAATAACTCGCAGATTTTCAGATCCATCTCCGTATCCACATCCAGGGACCGCTCCCTGGGCATAATATGGGCCACTGTTTCCGAGGTTAAAAACGTCCGATGTTCTTGCAGCCAGGCGGTCTGGGCCACATACACCGCGCCGTTGAGGATGTAGATCTTCGGGAGATCCTGGCGGCGGGTGGGGCGATCTTTCTGGTCGATGAGGGGCACGAGATGGTGGGAGGAATCCAACCGGTACATCCAAAAGGGGCTCTGCTCAACGGCAGCCACGGTGACGCCGGCCGGGGCCCGGTGGCGCAGGCAGGTCTCCAGGCAACCGTCAATATCCTCCGCCAGCCGCAATGGCGAAGTGGGTTGCAGCAACACGAGGTAATCGTATCTTTCCGGCAACACCTTTAAAGCATGCAGCACCGGCTCAATGCCTGGCGTCTCATCCTGGGCCAGTTCGGCCGGCCGTAGAAAGGGCACTTCACAACCCCAGGATCGAGCCCTGGCAATAATTTCCTGGTCCTCCGAAGAGAGGATCAAGCGATCGACGTAGCGGGACTTCCTGCCTGCCTCAATGGCCCAGGCGATGAGCGGTTTGCCGGCAATTTCCCGGAGGTTTTTGCGGGGGACTCCCTCTGATCCGCCACGTGCCGGGATGATGGCCAAAACCGACTTGCCCTGGATCACGTAAAGATCTCCCCATACTCTCCATTGGCCCGCTCCAGATCAGCTGGCTGGCCGATATCTACCCAGTATTCCCGGATAGGAAAGGCTATGGTCTCATAGCCCTGGGCAATGAGTCGTTCAAAAAGATTGGGCATGTCCAAAAAGGTGTTTGGGGACACGAAATCCAAAACCTCGGGCTCCAGGACGTAAACCCCGGCATTGACGAAAAACCGGTGCCGGGGCTTTTCATCGATGCCGATCAACCGATGCTCCTTGGTTTTGACCACCCCGTATGGGACTTGAAAACGATATTCCCAGACGCACATGGAGGCGCTGGCCTTGTGGTTCTGATGGAAATCCAGCAAATGCTGGATATTGACCTTGCTGAGAACATCACCATTCATGACGATGAGGGGCTGGGAAGGACGCTCGGGCAAGAGGCCCAAGGCGCCCGCCGTGCCCAAGGGCTTCTTTTCGCGCAAATAGCGAATAGTCACACCCCACCGCGAACCGTCCCCAAAGGAGTTTTCGATCATCTTGGCCTTGTAATTGACCGAGATGTAAAATTTTTGGAAGCCGTATTCGATGAAGTTTTCCAAGATAGTTTCCAATACGGGTTTACTGCCCACCTTAAGAAGGGGCTTGGGGCAATCGTCCGTTAATGGACGCAACCTGGTCCCCAGCCCCCCACCCATCAGCACCACCCAGTTATCCCGGGGGGCTAACTGCATTAGGTCCACCAAGAGTTTCAAATCCACTACCTGCCCCTGGTCATCCAACACCGGAATCTGACGCAAGACCTTGAGCTTCATCAACTTCAAAATTTCCTCCCGGGAGGCGTTGAGCCCCACCGCGGTGAAATTTTGGTTCATAATTTCTTTCACCGGTGCGTCCAGTGATATCGCCCCAAGCAGGCCCCGGCGGATATCCCCATCGGTGATCACCCCCACTAAGCGGGACTGCTCATCAATGACCAGGGCAATTTGCATCGCGGTGCTATCGATAATCCGCATAGCTTCCCGAATGGGGGTGTCAGGATGGATAACGGCTTTTTCCCAATCTTTCATGGCAAGTCTCACGTGATATTTCCCAGTTCGAAAGCTCTACCCAATTTTTTTCTCGGCGACGACGATAAATTCCTTAATCGTATGCGTCATATTCTCAATAGTCCTGGTAATCAACTCGGTTTCCAAGATATCAAAACCGCCAAGTAGGTCTCGAATATCCTCGGCATCGGTAAATCGACTATAGCCTTTACCCAGATGAGGTCCTTCGCCCACAAGATAGGCACGGTGCCCCACCTTTAATCCCGTGCCATCGCCATAGGACCCGGCCGCAAAAGTTCGAATAAATAACTTACCTTTTTTCTTCAATACCCTGAAAATGTTATGATAAATCTGCTTAGCATCTTCGTACGAATTACTATAAATTGCTTCATTGTCAATCACCGCCTCAAAAAATGCGTCTTCATAGGGGAGATTAAGGAAGTCACCAACTGTTACTTTCCCTTGCCATCCCTTCACCTCGGCATCGAGTCTCGCCTGAGCCGCCTTAATAGCCGTCTCAGACCCATCAATGCCATAGACCGTGAAGCCTTCTCTGGCCATATACCATAAATTGGCCCCGGGACCGCAGCCTACTTCCAGAATTTTCACTTCCGAGCGACTCGGAACGGCATAAAAATTTTTGGCAATGAAGCGGATCAAATCCTCGGCTGGATACTTGCCCCAAGATTGTTTCTGGAAAATATCCTCCCAGATCGGATCCCAAGCCATTATCTGTCACCTAAAGTTGGTAAAATTACACTCGCCTGGCTGTTTGACCATGTTCTGTTATCCCAGTCTTCTTTCATGCTCGATACGTTTCAATCTATAAAAAAGAAAATAACCGGAAGGCCGGGGTCCGTATAGTTCTTGCCATTTTGCACCAAGCCATTGATAAACATCATTATTGTGACACCGCATACCGATATGGAATACTCGCCGATCGGGGCTCAAATTCGCCTTAAATCGAAACAAGGAATTTCCCAAATCCCTCGTTGTGCCGCCTCCCAAATGAAGCATGCTAAGGCCACGCCTCGCGGCTTCAAGAGCAACTCCATGGTAAAGGCAGTTTGTCATTCCCTTGGCAGAACCGTCACTCAGATAAACCATCAGGTGGCAATGGGCAAACTGTACCCCTTCAAGGACGAGAACCGCAACAACCATTATTTCTTCTCTTCTCACAATTCCCAGCCAGACTTTATCATCGAGACCGTCAATAAGTGTTTTAAAGTATGCTTCACAAAATCGTGTTTCAGAACCTGCACCCAAAAGATCCTGGGTATAGTCATACTTCGGCACAAACCAAGACATCTCCCCTGAGGCGCTGGCCTTGTGGAAGATATACCCTTCTTTCTCGGCCTTCCTTACCATGTGCCGGTGATTGCGATAAAAGGAATCGCTCCAGATCGCCTTCGGATAATAATTGAGATCTATTGCCACCGTCTGGCGATCTTCAAGCACTCGCATCTCCTGGGGAGCCCAGAAATGATTTTCAAGGAGGGGATGGAAACGGCAAAATTCACCGACAATGCCCACCTGACCACACCAATCTGTAAAATATTGCCAGGCCTGCTGTAAAAAAGCTTTATTTTCACCCGCCTGGTTCACCACCGGCCCCCCATAACCATAAGGGGTCTGAATGTCACAAAAGGTCTTGCTTTCGAGATACTTATCCGCTAAAGAAATACTGCACTTAAGGTATGGATACATCCAGATCGCGTCACCGGTAGTCGCCAGGGCACAGCACGCTTCACCGCGTCCTTCCGCTTCATAGGCCAGCAAATATTCCGGGAGAAAATACACATCCCGCCTTTCCGGAGGTAATTTATCCCAAGTCTCTTTCCAAATCTCTCGATCAGTGATAAGTTTTGCTTTAAGTATACTGAAGTTCATTAATAGCCTTTTCTAATATCCCACGTTCATCTTCGCTAGAACAATCCGGTTCGCAGTAGTTATAGAGGTTCTGCCGTGTTCTCGGTATTAATGGCTTGCAAAAATTACGGAAATCCCCCGGCAATTCTTCTTTAAGGGGCACAGCAAGCTGTGCCCTACAAAAAATGCCCTCGGTTATTAAATTAAGGAAGGCACCTTTCTCAGCCAAAATTCCCGCCAATCCTCATTTCTACCCGGTTCCAGGAGAATGAGCCATTTTTTGCAGAAGTCTCATCTTATGGCGAATCAGTTGTAACGGCCTGAGAGATATTTACACGACAAGGTCAGACACTTCCAGGGCTTTCTGGTAAGTGACTTGGCGCATTCAACTAATTACCTCGTCCTCGCCAAAATCCTCCTCCGCCTCCTTCCCCAACCAATCCCAATAGTGCATGGGTGAGACGCCGGTTCCCGGCCGTTTGCAGGTCAGGTTGTCTTCCGAAAATCGTTCCCCTTGGCGGATACTCTGGGCCGCCACCAAGCTTCGCCGCACGATGTCCAGGTTTTTCAGCTCTGAGGGAGCGGGGAATTTGCGCGCGCTCCCCAGGGCGGCCTCAACCTGTCTGATGCCCCGGATCATCTCCCGGAGTTCCCCGGGCTCCAAAGAGGCCCTATGGTCCGGCCCCGGCAGATCTCTATCCAGCGTAAAGTGTTTCTCAATGACTGTGGCGCCGCAGGCCACCGCAGCCAGGGGAACGGCAATGCCTAAGGTATGATCCGAATAACCTACCGGCAGTCCGAAGGCTGCCGCCATGGTTGGCATAGCGCGCAGATTTACATCTTCGACAGGGGCCGGGTATTCGGTCGTACAATGCAAGAGGGTAACCCGTTCTTTCAAAATTCTGCGGGCCTTGGGGTCACCCAGGGCTCTTTTGAAGTTGTCCAAAGAAGGTCTGCCGTCCTGGTGCATATACCCCCAGGCCAAAACCCCCAGGGCCGTTTCGATCTCCCCCAGGGTGGCCATGCCGGTGGACATAATGATGGGCAATCCTTTC
>Ga0315282_10001726_pt1 | contig 40818 bp, 32 predicted proteins | sample YL17G07_20_MG_FD_203693 | JGI IMG/M metagenome (GOLD analysis project Ga0315282, IMG submission 203693) | Sediment microbial communities from Yellowstone Lake, YNP, Wyoming, USA - YL17G07_20 | ecosystem: Environmental > Aquatic > Freshwater > Lake > Sediment | place: USA: Wyoming | collected...
GGCGGGGCGGCCATCCTCTCGGCCATGGCCTTCGTGAAGAACGCCCACCAGTTGCTCGGGCTGCGCGTCCTCCAAGGCGCCTTCACCGGGACCGTATCCGCCTCCGTTGCCCTGGTGTCCAGTGTCGTGCCTATGGCCCGTATGGGGCTGGCCCTGGGTCTGATGCAGACCGCGGTGTTTGCCGGGAACTCCATCGGCCCGTATCTGGGTGGCATCGCGGCCGACCATCTGGGCTACCGGACGCCCTTCGTGATCACCGGCGGAATCCTGCTGGTCGCCGGATTCCTGGTCCTCATCGGCGCCAGGGAACGCCGCCTCCGCCACGCCGCGGAGACTCAGGACATTGGCGGCTCCTTCCGCGCGATCATCTCCTCCCGGAGCGTGCTCATCCTGCTCTGCATCTACACCTTGATGAACCTGAGTGGCTCCTTTGTCGGGCCCATCTTCCCGCTCTTCGTCGAGAAGGTGATGAACGCCCCCGGCAAGGCCGCCTCCGCCACCGGCTTCTTGCTCATGGTCTCCGGCCTGGCTGCTGCCTTCGCCTCCGTCGTCGCGGGACGGCTGTCCGACCGCCACGGACACAAGCCCGTGCTCGTGTGTTGTGCGCTATTCGGCGGGCTGGTCTGCTTCCCGCACGTCTGGGCGAACAACATGGACCAGTTGACCGTGCTGCGCGCGCTCGCGGGGCTGGGGGCGGGAGGGGTCGCCCCGGCCATGAACGCCATGATCGCCACCGCCGTCTCCCGCCGCCACCTGGGCAAGGCCTACGGGCTCACCACCACCGCGGGAGCGCTGGGTTGGGCGGCCGGGCCGCTGCTCGGCGGCCTCGCCGCCACCGCCTTCGGCCTGCGCGTCCCGTTCGCGATTATGGGCGGGCTCTTGCTGGCCATGGCCGGGCTTGCCCAGCTCGCCCTCAGCAATCGGAGCGGCGCCGTGAACGGGACGGCCGACCTCTGAGGCCGCGCCCCTGCCAGGAGAAGCCGGCCGCGCTGGGGAATCAGGCGTGCATATCCCACCGAGGAGTCCCTCATGGCCGCTAAGACCGTACGCCTCTCGACCACCCAGCGCTCCTGGCGCCCGACACCGCCGAACGCGAATCCCTTCTGCGAGGCCTTCTCCCTGGAGGCCGCCCGCGCCCACTCCCGGGCCTCAGTGGACGAGCACGCCGCCCTCGTCGCCCGCGCCGGCGAGCAGGGCGCCGACCTCACCGTCACCGGCGAGGGGATCGAGGGGCTTTCCTATGCCATCACCTACCTCGACGATCCCTCTATCTTCTGCACGCTGGTACAGGAGTTGAGCGAGTACTGCCGCGAGACTATGTCCGCGCTCGCGAAGCGCCACCGCATGCACGTCGTCGCGTGCTTCTACGAAGCGCAGGACGACGCGATCTACAACTCCGCCGTGCTCTTCGGCCGCGACGGCGCGATCCTCGGCCGCTACCACAAGGTCAACCTGCCTATCTACGAAACCTGGCTGGTGACGAACGGCGACAGCTTCCCCGTCTTCGACACCGACCTCGGCCCGGTCGGCCTGCTGATCTGCTACGACGAGATGTGGCCGGAGGCGGCCTCCTGCCTCGCGCTGAACGGGGCAAAGATCATCTGCCACCCCTCCGCGGCCGTGATCGAGGAGCACACCGCCCGCACCCGTTCCATGGACAACCAGGTCTTCTACGTCTCCTCCACGCCCGCCCGATCCATCATCACCGCCCCCAACGCGCAAGTCCTGGCCCTCGCCGGTGATGAGCCGGAAGCGGTGCTGACCGCCGATGCGGACGTCGCCACCGCGACCCTCTCCCCGGAGAACTTCTGGGAGTACGTCTACTCCGGCCTGCGCGACCATCGCGAGCGTCACCTCAAGCTCCGTCAGGCCGCCGCCTATCGCGTCCTCTCTGATCCGAACCCGCCCGCCCTGCGTGCCTATCCGGACGGCGGGCTGGCCAACACGCCGGAGAGGATCCGGGAGGTCTACGAGAAGCAGAAGGCTGACTACCAGCGCTCTCTGCGCGGGGAGAAGTCGCAGTACGAGTGGAAGTGGTCGGACTGGTCCGGGGGGTCAAAGTGAAAGTGGGCGCACCGTGACCATCGTCATCCTCGACGAGACCACCGCGAGCAAGATCGCCGCGGGAGAGGTGATCGAACGGCCGGCTTCCGTGGTCAAGGAGCTGGTCGAAAACGCCATGGATGCCGGGGCGCGCCGCGTCGAGGTCGAGATTCGCGGCGGCGGGCGCGAGCTGATCCGCGTCACCGACGACGGCGCGGGCATGACCCCGCAGGACGCGGTGCTCTCCTTGCAGCGGCATGCCACCTCGAAGATTCGCTCCGCCGATGACCTTTTCGCCATCACTACCTTCGGCTTCCGCGGAGAGGCCCTCCCGAGCATCGCCTCCGTCTCCCACCTCACCCTCGTCACTCGCGCGCCGGAGGCGGAGGCGGCGACGCGCCTGGTGGTGGTCGGTGGCGAGGTGACCGAGGCTGAAGAGATCGGCGCGCCCGTGGGCACGCAGATCACCGTAACCCGCCTCTTCTACAACACCCCCGCGCGGCTCAAGTTCCTCAAGCGGGACGAGGTCGAGGAGGGGCACGTCCTCGACGTCTTCACCCGCTTCCTCTTCTCTCATCCCGGCGTCGCTTCGCGTCTCGTCATCAACGGCCGGGAGGCGATGCAGTACGGCGGCTCCGGCGACCTGCGCGCCGCCGTCCTCTCCGCCTGGGGGCGCCACGTCGCGGAGGCGATGCTGCCGCTGGAGTGGGAGATGCCAGGGATGCGAGTGCGGGGGCTCACCTCCGCCCCGGCCCTGCACCGCGCCACCCGCAATCGGGAGATGTTCTACATCAACCGCCGTTGGGTGCGCAGCCGCACCCTCCTGCACGCGCTCGAGGAAGCCTACCGCGAGACCGTCCCGCAGGGGCGGTATCCTACGGCCGCGATCTTGGTGGACCTGGACCCCACGGCGGTGGATGTGAACGTGCATCCGACGAAGTCCGAGGTGCGCCTCAGCCGCGAGCCGGAGGTCCATCACCTCGTCTCCCAGGCCGTGCGCCACGCGCTGGGCGGCTTCGGCGCGGCCGGTCGCGCGGAGATCTCGTTCGCCCCTGCGCACTCCGGGGCACCGGGTCACGCGCCGGCCTTCAATCCCGAGGCCCCGCCGCAAGGGGCACTCCCTGGCGGGTGGGCGGGGACGCTCGTCGCCCCCGGCGTGCTGTCCGCCGCCTTCCAACAGGCGGCGGGGCAGGGGAGGATCGAACTGCGGCCCCTGGCTCAGTTGCGGCAGACCTACATCCTCGCGGAGAGCGCGCAGGGGCTGCTGTTGGTGGATCAGCATCGCGCGCAGGAACGGGTGCTGTACGAGCGCTTCACCGCCGCGCGGCTCTCCCAGCGGCCTCAATTGCAGACGCTCCTGAGCCCGGCCGTCGCCCAGCTCAGCGCGCACGAGGCCGCCGCCGTCTTCGCGCAGACCGAAGACCTCGCCGCCATGGGACTGACGGTCGAACCCTTTGGAAGCAATGCTTTCCTGATTCGCGCCGTCCCGGTCGAGCTGGTGAAGGAGGACCCGGCCGCGGTGCTTCGCGACATCGCCGAGAGCCTGGTGGCCGACGGCCCGACGCAGTCCGTCGAGCGCCGGCGAGAGAAGCTCCTCGTCACCATGTCCTGCCGCTCCGCGGTGAAGGCGGGAGAGTCGCTGACCTATGACGAGATGGTGGAACTGCTGAAGACGCTGTCGAACACCGCCCGCCCCTACACCTGCCCGCACGGCTGGCCCATCATCATGACCATCTCCAACTTCGAGATAGATCGGAAGTTCAACAGGTAGGGTGATTCGGGGACTGTCATCGAATTGCCCAGCAACCGTGGAATAATCGCCAAATAGGAAAGCAATTCGGTGGCCATCCCCGAATCATCAGGACAACTTGGTCTCCTCGCCCTCGTCGGCCCCACCGCCACCGGCAAGACCGAGACCGGCGTCCTTGTCGCGCGCGCGCTTGACGGTGAAGTGGTCTCGGCCGATTCGATGTACCTCTACCGCGGCATGGACGTGGCCACCGCCAAGCCGACCGCCGAGGAGCGGCGGGGCGTTCTGCATCACCTCGTTGACATTCTCGATCCCGACGAGCCCTTCTCGGTCGCCGAGTACAAGGTGCGGGCCGAGGCCGCCATTGACCGCATCCTCGCCCGCGGCCGCGTGCCCATTCTCGTCGGCGGCAGCGGGCTGTACGTGCGCGCGGTCGTCTCCCCGACCAGCTTCACCCGCGTTCCCCCCGATCGGGCGCTCCGGGAGCGGCTGACCGCAGAAGCGGAACGCGACGGAACCGAGGCCCTGCACGCGCGGCTCGCACAGGCGGACCCCGACGCCGCCGTCCACATCGCCCCTCGCGACCGCAAGCGCATCATCCGCGCGCTGGAGGTCTACCTGAGCACCGGCCAGCCCATCTCCCAGCTTCAGGCGCTTGACCGCGAGAGGTCGCCGCGCTACAATACCTGCCGATTCGGGCTGACGCTGCCGCGGGAAGAGTTGTACCGCCGCATTGACGAGCGGGTAGAGCGGCAGCTCGCCGGCGGCCTGGTCGAAGAAGTGGAGCGGCTCCTCGCGGAGGGGTACCGCGAGAACCTGGTTTCGATGAAGGGCCTGGGCTACGCGCAGATCGCCCGGTTCCTGCGCGGGGTGTGCAGTCTCGAAGAAGCTGTGGTACAATTGAAGCGGGACACGAGACGCTTCGCCAAACGGCAGTTGACGTGGTTCCGCGCGGACACCAGCATCACATGGCTGGATATGCGAACGGTGGGCGGGCCGGCGGGGGCCACGAATCTCATCGTCGCTGAGTGGAGACAGGGATGGGCATGACGGCGATGTGCAAGCGCACGAAGCGCTGTGGGAGGCCGCTCCGGCCTGCCGCGCATCGCCGCACGCCTGCCTGAACCAAGCCGATAGCAGGACGCAGCGAGCAGAGCGCCGGAGCGGACAGCGAGGTCCGTCCGGCGTTTGTGTTTTCACTGGTCGAGTATGTAGGGAGGACGTTGATGATTCGCTTCACCAAGATGCACGGACTCGGGAATGACTACCTGGTGGTGGAGGCCATGCAGCAAGGGCCGCCGGAGGAGAAGCTGCCGGCCCTGGCCAAGGCCATGTCGGACCGCCACTTCGGCATCGGGGCCGATGGGTTGATTCTCGTCCTGCCCTCGCGGGCGGCGGACTTCCGCATGCGTATCTTCAACTCCGACGGCTCGGAGGCGGAGATGTGCGGCAACGGGGTCCGGCTGTTCGCCAAATACGTCTACGAGCACGGCCTGACCCGGGAGAAAGAGCTTCAGCTCGAGACCCTCGCCGGCATCATCCGGCCCCGCCTGCGCGTGGATGGCGGCGTGGTCACCTCGGTGAAGGTGGACATGGGCGAGCCGCGCCTGCGCCGCTCCGAGATCCCCATGAAGGGCCCGGATCAATCACAAGTTGTGGCGGAGAAGCTGAGAGTCGCGGGCCGGCAGGTGCAGGTGACCGCGGTCTCCATGGGCAATCCCCACTGCGTGCTCTTCGTGGACAACGTGGAGCGGGCCGAGGTGGCGACCCTGGGGCCGGCCATCGAGCATCACGACGCCTTCCCCCGGCGCACCAACGTCGAGTTCGTGCAGGCGGTGAGCGAGGGCGAGATCAAGATGCGCGTCTGGGAACGGGGCGCGGGCGAGACCCTCGCCTGCGGCACTGGGGCCTCGGCCTCGCTGGTGGCCTGCGTGTTGAACGGGAAGACCCAACGCAAAGCGACGGTCCATCTTCCCGGCGGGAAGCTGTGCGTGAGCTGGAGTGCGGAGAACAACCACGTCTTCAAGGAAGGACCGGCCGCGGAGGTATGCACCGGCGAAACGCGGCTGGACGAGACGCTGTAGTCGTTGAGCCTCCGGAGGAGAGACGATGCAGATCGCAGACCGGTTGTTGAGGACGCCGCCGTACCCATTCGCGGAGTTGGCGCGACTGAAGCGGGAGGCGAAGGCCAACGGGATTGACCTGGTGGACTTCGGGATCGGCGACCCGGACCTGCCGACGCCCGAGCACATCGTGGCCGCGGCCGTCGCCGCCGCGCGGAACCCGGTCACGCACCAGTACGACGAGACCGGCAAAGGTCTGCCGGAGTTCCGCGCCGCAGTCGCCTCCTGGTACCAGAAGCGCTTCGGCGTAACCCTCGACCCTGACACTGAGGTGCTGCGGCTGATCGGCGCGAAGGAAGGCCTGGCCCATCTGGCGTGGACCGTCCTCAACCCGGGCGACATCGCGCTCGTCCCCGATCCGGGGTATCCGGTGTACCGGGCGGCCTCGGACTTCGCGGGCGCGCGCGTGCACTACCTGCCGCTATCGGCGGCGTCGGGATGGCTGCCGGACTTCACCGCGATTCCCGCCGAGGTCGTGGCCAAGGCGCGGCTCCTCTACCTCTGCTACCCCAATATGCCGACCACCGCCACCGCGGGCAAGGAGTTCTACCGGCGAGTCGTGGAGTTCGCCCGGGACAAGAACCTTCTCGTCTGCCTGGACATGGCCTACTCCGAGCTGGCCTATGACGGCTACCGATCGGAGAGCCTCTTGCAGGTAGAGGGTGGCAAAGACGTCGGCCTCGAGATACACTCCCTCTCCAAGACCTACAACATGACCGGCTGGCGTTTGGGTTTCGCCGTGGGGAACCCGGAGGCCATCGGCGCGCTGGAGAAGATGAAGTCCAACCTGGATTCCGGGGCGTTCCTCGCGATCCAGTACGCCGGAGCGGCCGCGCTGACGGGGCCGCAGGAGTGCGTGCCGCGGATCTGCGCCGTGTACCAGCACCGGCGCGATCTGCTGGTGGAGGGCCTGGCGGACCTCGGGTGGGAGATACCCAAACCGAAGGCGACCTGTTACGTCTGGGCCCCGGTGCCCGCGGGCTACACCTCCGCCTCGCTGGCCGAGACCTTGCTGCGCGACGCGGGAGTCCTGGCGACCCCGGGAAGCGCCTATGGCAAGTGTGGCGAGGGGTACGTTCGGTTCTCACTGACGGTCCAGGGAGGGCAGCCCGAAGCGCGCATCGCGGAGGCCGTGAGGCGCATCAAAGCGAAGGTCAACCTCCGCTAGCCGGGGGCAGAACGGAGACGGCAGGAAGTGATGAAAGAACACAGCCTGGATACGCCCGTGCAACGGGCGTTGCTGGTGGCGCTCGATGACGGCTCTGCGGAATGGGAGGACTCCCTCGTGGAGTTGGAGTTGTTGGCCCAGACCGCTGGCGTCGAGGTGGTCGGTACGGTGACGCAGAAGCGCGGCCGGCCGGACCCGGTGCATTTCTTCGGCAAGGGTAAGGCGGAAGAGATTCGCGCCACCGCGGGCGAACTGCGCGCGGACGTGCTGCTGGTGGACGGGAACCTCTCGCCCAATCAGCAGCGCCACCTCGAGAGTGACGGGAAGATCGGGGTGCTGGATCGCACCGCCCTGATCCTCGACATCTTCGCCCAGCGCGCCCGCAGCAAAGAGGGCAAGCTGCAGGTGGAGCTGGCCCAGCTCACCTACCTGCTGCCCCGCCTCACCGGCAAGGGCACCGAGATGTCCCGCCTGGGCGGTGGCATCGGGACGAGAGGCCCCGGCGAGACCAAGCTCGAGACCGACCGGCGGCACGTCCGCTCGCGGATCAGCCACCTGAAGAACGAGGTGGACCGCGTGGCCCAGCGCCGCGACGTGGAGCGGCGGCACCGGCACGCGGCGGGGATGCCCATCGTGGCGGTGGTGGGCTACACCAACGCGGGGAAGTCCACACTCCTGAATGCGCTCTCCGGCGCGGACATCTACGCGGAGAACCTGCTCTTCGCGACGCTCGATCCCACCACCCGTCAGGTGGAGTTCGAGGGCGGCCGCGTGGTGCTGTTCACAGACACGGTCGGGTTCATCCGCAACCTCCCGCACCAACTCGTCTCCGCTTTCCACGCCACGTTGGAAGAGGCGGTGCAAGCGGACGTGCTGGTGCACGTGATAGACGCCGGCCATCCGCAGATGGCGCGGCAGTTCGAAGCCGCGCAGCGAGTGCTGGCCGGGCTGGGGTGTGCGGAGAAGCCGACCGTCCTCGCGTTCAACAAGGTGGATCTAGTGGCCGACCGAGAGCGGCTGGCAGAGCGGATCGCACGCGAGCGCTACGCGGTCGCGATCTCCTGCGCCACCGGCGAAGGCCTGGAGCAGTTGCGTCATCTGGTGGCCGAGCGGCTGGAGCAGGCGCTGGTGCCGGTGGAGTTGCTCGTGCCGTGGCGCGCCGGCGACCTCCTCTCCGAGGTGCACGCGCGGGGACGGGTGCTGTCCGAGGAAACGACCCCGGAGGGTGTGCTGCTCAGCGCCCGCGTTCCGGAGGATGTGGCGCAGCGCCTGCGGAACGCAGGAGTGCCGTCGGCCGCGTCGGGGTAGCCGATGGCGGCGCACTTGCTGTACCAGGACTTCTTCCGTTTCCTCGACGCCCTCGCGGAAGAAGTGGCAGACCCGTGGGCCGCCTATCAGGAGCGTTATCTGGGGCCGAACCGCGCGGTCTTGGAGGCCTGGTGGGAGCAAGTGTTGGGGCGGCCGCGACAGGTGTGGGTGGACAGGGTTCGCCAGGTCCGCCCTCAGGACTACGGGCTGCTGGCGATGGTGGTGGAGGAGGGGGACCTGGCGACCCTCGCCCGGGAGGCGATGGCGCGCTGCCAGGTAGTTCTGCCCGTCTCTCTCGAGCCGGAGATCTACTTCCTCGTGGGGTTCTTCAGCCCGGACGCGTTCGCGTTCCGGGTGGGGGAGGCCTGGGCGATTGGGATCGGGCTGGAGCGCTTGCACAGCCAGCATCTCCTCCCCGTCCTGCTCGCGCACGAGTATGTGCACTGTTTGCGCAGGCGCCGCGGCGTGGGCGTAAAAACACTCGGGGCGCGTATGGTAGATGAAGGTGTAGCGGTGGAGTTCACCGCGCGGGTCTTCCCGGAGCGCCCGACCCACGAGCACCTGCTGATGCGGCCCGGGCAGCCGGAGGCGATGCGAGACTACGAGAGCCGGTTGTGGGAGGCCCTGCGGCCGCTGCTGGAGTCGGAGGACGAGGGCCTTGCGGCCCGCGTCCTCTACGGGCAGGGCGAGGGTGGGCGATGGCCCTCCCGGGCGGGAAGTTATCTGGGCTGGCGGCTGGCAGCGGGGTTCCTGGAGCGCCACCCTGAGAGGTTCGAGGCGGAGGCGGAAGAGATTCTGGTAGGGGCAGATCTGACTGGCCCGTGACGGTGCTCTGAGCGAAGGGAACGAAGATGCGACTGTGCCATTATCCGCGAACCCTGAAGATAATCAAGAAGCGCCTGCTGGCCAAGTACCCGGACGCCTTACCGGAGGAGGGCGCGACCGACGACGTGCACCACACCTTGTGGATGATCGAGGAGCTGCCCGCCCTGAGGGACCAGGGGAAGATTGACCGCTGGGTGGGATGGATCGGGGCCAAGGCGCACTCGCTCGGCCTCCTCGACGTGGGGAAGAAGAAGCTAAGCGAGGCGCGTAAGCTGATCGAATCCGACCTGAAGCCGTAGACGGGGGTCCCGCCGCGCGGCGCCTCCGTCACTTCGTGCATCCGCGTTTCTGGGGCGACCCGCCGGGTCGCCCCTGTGAGTAACAGAAATGGGACAGAAAGACTTCGCCGCGTACGCGGCGCAATACCGTCGGGCCCTGCTGGAGGACGTGATCCCCTTCTGGATGAAGCACTCCCCCGACCGCACCTATGGCGGCTACTTCCATTCGCTGGATCGCGACGGCTCGGTGATAGACCGCGACAAGTACATGTGGCTGCAGAACCGCGAGGCCTGGACGTTCTCCATGCTCTACAACCGGCTCGAGCCGCGGCCGGAGTGGCTGGACATGGCCGCGCAGGGGATCGCGTTCCTCAAGCGGCACGGCCGCGATGCCCAAGGCGACTGGTACTTCGCGCTTCGAGAGGATGGGCGGCCGACGGTCCAGCCCTACAACATCTTCTCGGACTGCTTCGCGGTGATCGCCTTCTCGGAGTACGCGAAAGCCAGCGGAGACGAAGAGTGCCTGGACATCGCGGCCCGCACGTACGACCGCATCCAGGCGCGCCTGCCCAACCCCAAAGGGAAGTACAACAAGGTCGTGACCGAGAACCGCCGCTGGAAGAGCCTGTCTCTTCCCATGATGGGGATCTACATCAGCTCGGTGATGAACGCGGTGCGGCCCGACCCGAAGTACGATGATATCATTGACGGCTTCGTGCACGAGGTGATGACGCAGTTCCTGGATCGGGAGCACCGCGTCATCCACGAAAACATCACCCCCGAGGGCGGGTTCGTGGACTCCTACGATGGCCGGCACATCAACCCCGGTCACGGCATCGAGTCCATGTGGTTCATCATGGACACGGCCCACCGGCGCGGCGACCGACAGCTGGTCGAGGATGCGTGCCAGGTCGTCAAGTGGTGCCTGGAGTTCGGCTGGGACCGGGAGTACGGTGGCCTCTACTACTTCATGGACAAGTTCGGCAAGCCGCATATCGAGCTGTCGTGGGACATGAAGCTGTGGTGGCCCCACCTGGAGGCCTTGGTGGCGCTGGTCATGGGCTACAAGCTGACCGGCGACGAGGAGTTGTGGCGCTGGTTCGAGCGCGTCCACGAGTACGCGTGGAGCCGGTTCCCCGACCCCGAGTACGGTGAGTGGTTCGGATACCTGAACCGCCACGGCGTCGTCAACAACCAGTGCAAGGGGAACCGCTGGAAGGGGTGCTTCCACCTCCCGCGCGCGCTGTTCCTCATTTCGGGGATGCTTCAGGAGCTGTCGCAGAAAGCGTGACGGGCGGGTGTGTGCTAGAATGACCCGGGGGACACCACCTCCGCAGGGATGGGACTGTGGATCGTAGCGACAGAGTCTTCATCGCGCTTCTGGTGATCGGGCTCGCGGCGGCCACCTTCCTGGCCGTCGGCCGGATGCATATCGAGGCCACCAGCCGGGTGGTGGACATCATTGTGGACGCGGACGACGCGGAGCGCGTCGCCGCCGCGTCTGGCCTGGATCTCCGCACCTATCTCGAGAAGCTGCGATCGGCCGGTGCCAGCGCGGCGGGCGTGCAGGAGGAGACCCTGGAGGAGCTGTGCCACGATGGAAGCGTTACGGCGCTCTCCGCCGGACCCTACTGGCCCGCGGATGAGAGAAAGCCAGTCTCCTCTCTTGCCTGGTCAAACGGGCCGGTCTACGAGCCTTACCTCGACACCCGCTCCCCCTCCTCCGCCGCCCAGGTGGCCGACGCCCTCCGGTGCAAGTTCCCGCGCGCGGGCGTCTCCTCCATAGGAACCATCGTCCTGCTTGGCCGTCTTACGACGCAGCAGCTGTGGGAGACGCCGCTGCTGCTTCCCCCTGAGAAGGTGCTGACCGCGCAGCTCGCCGGGCTGAGCGTGGTGGCACGATTGGGCAACCTCCCCTCCGCCCCGGAAGCGGCCATCGAGGCCGCGGCCGCAGAGGCCGAGGGCGCCGGCGCGAAGCTGGTGGTCTTCCGCGGGCGTCAGGTGTTGGGCTATCGCGAGCTGATCCCGCAGACCGCGCGCGCCCTCAAGAAGCACGGTTTGCTCTTCGGGTACGTGGAGATTGCGGAGCAGAAGGGGCAGGAGGAGCTCGCGCAGCAGATGACGCCGGAGCTAGTGCGCGTGCACAGCATCTCCGACCGCGATCTTGAGACCACCTCCGCGGGCATGGCCATCACCAGGTACGCCCGCGCGGTGCGCGAACGGGGCATTCGCGCCTGCTATATCCGTCTGCTCACCGGGCCACAGGCTGCTCCCGCGCAGGCTAACCTTGACTACGTGTCTGCCGTAGCCGGCCGGCTTCGGGGCGAAGGGTTTGTGATTGGCCCGGTAGGCCCGCTCTCCGCCCCTCCCGACTGGCCGTGGCAGCCGGCGCGGTGGCTGGCCGCGCTGGCGGTGGTGGCCGCTGGTGGAGTGCTTCTGCGCCGGCTGGCCCCCGTGAGCGCGGGGCTGCGGTGGGTGCTGGTAGCGGCCTTCGCCGGGCTACTGTTCGCGCTCGCGCTGAAGAAGGAAGCGCAGTTCGCCCCTGCCGCCGGTCTGCTCGCGGCCAGCATCCTTCCCGCTCTCGGCCTTACCCTGGCCCTGCAGCATGCGCCGCAGGGGGAATCGCGCCCGCCGACGGGAGCCCTCCAGGCCCGCGCGGTGGCCGGCCTCGGCCTCGCCTCCCTCATGTCCCTGGTCGGGGGCCTGCTCGTGGTCGGACTGTACGCCGAGATCCCCTATCTGCAGGGGGCGCAACTCTTTGCGGGAGTCAAGTTTTCCTACGCGGTGCCACTGCTTCTCGCCTTTCTGGTGGCGGTGGCCCAGCCCTCGGGCCAAGAACGGAGTATGACCGCCTGGCGGAGGGCTGTGTGGCCGCGGCTCCAGGGTTTCTTCCGCAGCCCGGTGGCGTGGGGCGGCGCGATCGCCATCGTGCTGGGGCTTGCAGCCGTGGTCCTCGCGCTGATGCGCAGCGGCAACGAGTCCGCGGTGGCCCCGACGGGCCTGGAGCTGAAGGCTCGCAACTTCCTGGAAACGATACTCCTCGCGCGTCCGCGGACCAAGGAGTTCCTCCTCGGCCACCCGGCGCTGATGCTGGCGGTGGTGCTGAGACTCCGAGGCCGGTGCACCTGGCTGCCGCTGGTGGCGCTGATCGCCGCCTTTGGGCAGATCTCCCTGCTCAACACCTTCTGTCATTTCCACGTCCCGCTCTCCCTCAGCTTGCTGCGCAGTGTCCACGGCGTGTGGATCGGGGCCGCGTTCGGCGTCCTGCTGATCCTGCTCTGGCGGCGCCTGTGCGACCGGCCGGAGCCGGGGGTGGGGTGATGCGCGCGCTTGTCTCCGGCTACTACGGCTTTGACAACGCCGGGGACGAAGCCATTCTCGCCGGACTGGTGGAGGGATTCCGAGCGGCCGAGCCCGCGGTGGAACTGACGGTCCTCTCCGGCAATCCCGAGGCGACCCGCGCGGAACACGGCGTCGCCGCGGCGCCGCGCGGCTTCTCCTCCGCCCGCGCCCGGCTGCGCGAGACCGACCTCTTCATCAGCGGGGGAGGAGGCCTGATCCAGGATGCCACGAGTTGGCGTTCCCCGCTCTACTACCTCGGGTTGATCTGGCTGGCCCGCCGCGCGGGCGTCCCGATCGCGTGCCTGGGGCAGAGCGTTGGGCCGGTGAGGCGAAGATGGGTGCGCGGGCTGGCGCGGCGCGGGTTCAACCGGGCCCGGGTGCTCGCGGTGCGGGACCGGCGCTCCGCGGAGATGGTGCGCAGCCTGGGGGTGAGCCGTGAGATCCATGTGACCGGGGACCTGGCGCTTCTTCTGCCGCCGCCAGGCCCGGCCGACTGCGAGCGGGCCTGGCGGAAGGCAGCGCTGGCGGCCACGGGTGAGCCCACGGCCGCGATCGCGGTGCGCAGGCTTCCCCAGGAGGACCGCGGCCGGGGACGAGAGATCGGCCAGGCCGCGGTGGCCGCCTGCCGCGCGGCGGAGCTGCGCCCCGTGCTCGTGCCGATGCAGCGCCCCCAGGACGTGGAGTTGGCGGAGCAGGTGGCCCGCGCGATGCACGTGGGTGAGGTGGTGCATGCGCCCCTCACGGCCCGAGAGACACTCGCGCTGATCGGTGGCTTCGACCTGGTGATCGCGATGCGCCTGCATGCGCTGATTATGGCCGCGGTGTGCGGCCGCCCGCTGGTTGGGATCTCCTATGATCCGAAGGTGGACGGGTTGATGGGGGAGCTGGGCCTGCCCCTCGCCGCGACCGCAAGGGAGTTCAGCGCCGAGCAGGTTCGGGCCGCCGTGGAGGAGACGTGGCGCACGCGCGAGCAGGTCACGGCGCACCTCGCGGCGCGGGTGGAACGCGTGCGCGCCCAGGCCCGTGCGAACATTGACCTGGCGCGGCAGGCGCTCTCACCATGATGGCGCGCATGCACCTGAGCGTGGGCCTTCGGCTGATCCTTGCGGGTGCGATCGCCCTGTCCGCCCGCCTGGCCTGGGCTCAGGTGCCAAAGGAAGCGCCGCCCGCGCCGGGCGAGCCTCGGCCCCTCCCGGCAATCCCGGTGCAGGAGGTGGCTCGCCTTCGTATCGTCAACGAGGCCAACGGCGAGATCGCGGTGAGCCGCGACGGGGGCCGGACGTGGTGCGTAATCGGGCACGTGATCCGCTACACCTGCCAGGTAGACCCGAAGGGGTACACCGCCAGCAAGTGGGTGCCCGGCGGTCACGTGGCGGCCACCGCCGTCAACGCGATGCACATCACTGTGGGCTACAACGCGGCCGACGACCGCGGCATCGTCTTTTCGCTGTTGCCCCAAGAGCTGCTCGAGGGGCCGACCACAAGTGCCTCGTTCCTCAGCCCGGAGGCCTCCATCTACACCGACATCCCCGGCGGCCACGGCATCTTCGGTGGTGGGGAGGCGCCGTTTGTCACCAACCCGGTGCTGCGAGAGACGGCTCTCGGGCCGGTTCCGCTGCCCGCGACCTACGTGCCGGCCGAGGGCGACGTGCTCCTCATCCCCATCGAGAAGCCGGTGCGCTATCCCTCGGCCGCGGTCTTCGAGAACCGGGAGGGCGGCGCGGTCACGTTGGAATACCCCGATGGATCGAGCCTTGTAGTCGGCACGGTCGTGCGCCCGGTGCTCGGCATCGGGCGGTTCCTCGGAGGGGTGTACGCGGGCATCGGCCGCATTCGCGCGAGCCATGCGGGGGTCATAGACGTTTCGGTCTCCCCGGTCGGCGCGCTCGGCGGGTTCCAGATCATCCCCTACGGCCACTCGCTCAGCCCCGAGATGGGGAACGCGTGGAAGTTGACGCAGTGGATGGTGGTGCAGCCGCTGGCGGAGGGGCCGGAGCAGTGGGGGAGCATGCACGCGCTGTTCTATGGGTACCTCCGGCCCGATTACCGAGCAGACGATCTCGGTGCGGCGGATTGGGAGAATCGGCTGCTGGCGCGCTCTCTGGTGGATGCGGACCTGGGAGACGGGTGGCGCCCTATGCCCGCCAAGGTGCTCTCCCCGGACCCGGAGACACCCCTGCCGGACTGGGCGGGGCGGGCCTTGGAGGGAGTGCGGCGGATTCGCCTCCTGTTCCCCCTGGCGGAACGTCGCGACAACGGCTGAGGGTTGGATGGGGCTCGGCCGGAGCGCTCGTGAGGGCCTCGAGCGCCTATCCGGCCGAGCCACTGGCGCGGCGAAGAGCCCCCCTCCAGAGGCCCTCGGCTCGCTCTTGTTCACCGTCGGGAAGCCGTAGAGCGCTTCTCCCTGTCGTGCCTCCTATTCCACACCGGCCGGGGCAATATGAGATGTCAGGGCGCCTCCGCCCGGCCCTCCTACCGGAAACCCGCTCCTCGCGCCCGCGATGTGTGGAATAACCCTCCCGTAGCACCTTCACGGCCTCTGGGGACAGCACGGCGAAGATACGCGTGGGAGGGTGGCATGAAAGCGTTGCGGGTACTGGTGGCGGATGACGACGAGGCGGTGTGCGCGACGCTGACAGGGTTGTGCACCCAACTCGGACACGAGGTGGTGGCCACCGCGCGCGACGGGATGGAGGCGCTGGACGGCGTCGCCCGCGCCAATCCGGAACTGCTGCTCCTCGACATCGAGATGCCCGCGATGAGCGGTCTCCAGGTCGCCCGCCAAGTGATCCACGAACGCGACATCCCCGTCCTCATCATCACCGGACACGCCGATGACGCGTTCATCGCGGAAGCCGCGCAATGCGGCGCCTTCAGCTACCTGCTGAAGCCGGTGAGCCGGGAGCGGCTGGGAGCCGCCATCTCCACTGCCATGGCCCGCCATGCCGACATGCAGGCTCTGAAAGAGGAAGTGGGTGACCTCAAACAGAGCCTGGAAGACCGCAAGCTCATCGAGCGGGCAAAGGGCATTCTCATGCGGGACATGAACGTCAAGGAGCAAGAGGCCTACTCCTGGCTCAAGCGGGCGAGCAGCCACCACAACACCCGCATCGCAGAGATCGCGCGGCGAGTCGTCGCCCTGGAACTCAACCGGAAGCCGTGATCGTCGCCGCCTCCGCCAACCCGACCCGTGGGGTCGGACCGCCCGGGCCCCCATTCGCCGCCTGACCCACGGAACCCGACTTGGCGAGCTCGCCTCGCCGCCCCTGACGTTCTTCTCCTCGACCGGCCTCCTCGCCGTGGCGCCTGAGGGCTCCGCGTCACCAGAACCAACCAATTCCTCGCCGACCGCGCCCTGACGATCGATACTTGACGGTTTGCCGCGAACGCACTACCATGCGACCATGGGGTCATTGGGAGGGGGGGGAGGAGGCGCCGGCCGCGCCGACGCGCCCGGTGCCGCGAAGGGAGGTGATGGGTCCGGACGGACTCGCGACGGACGCGACGCGGCGTCCCGCGACATCGTATGGAGGTGCGCCGAGATGACGAGACGCAAGGGCTTTACGCTGATTGAGCTGTTGGTCGTGATCGCGATTATTGGCATTCTCGCGGCGATGCTGTTCCCGGTGTTCGCCAGAGCCAGGGAGTCGGCCCGGAAGACCCAGTGCCTGTCGAACGTGAAGAACATCGCGCTGGCTATCAACATGTACCTCACGGACTACGACCGCTTCTTCCCCAGGCTGGTGGACAAGCAGGCGGCGGACTTCTGGAACAACCACGGCATCGCCCTCGGGCGCAAGCCGGCTGGCTATGGCTGGCCGCAGGTGTGCAACCACGGCCGCCAGGCCGACCCCTATCTCCGGGTGGAGCCGATCCTGGATGACTACATCAAGAATCGCGACGTCTGGCGATGTCCGAGCGCGCGGATCATGTACGGGGCCTACAACATCATCCCCATGGGTCGCGATGGGTACTGGCTGAACAACTTCCTTGACCACCCCACCTTCCAGCGCAAGATAGAGGTCTGCTACCTGACCTACCCGGCCGGTTGGGGCGGCGATGTCACCGACTCCTTCGTGCAAGGACCGGCGCAGATCGGGATGTTCGAGCACGGCTGGGGCCCGGCCGGCCGCCAGGTGTTCGTGCAGGGCATTGGTGTTAATGACAGCATCGTCGCGCGCAGAACCGACTCCTGGGCGAATCCCTCAAGAGTGGTCGTGTGCGGTGACAGCGCAGGCGGTATCTGGAAGGCGAACTGCATCGCCTACCCGGACCTCTACGCGGCAAGCTGGAGCGGCTGCGGCATGCCCGACCCGGACTGCGCGATCTACGCCGACTGGGCGGGCTGCACGTGGACCCAGAACTGCGGCCTGGACTTCCCCCACTTGGTGCAGTTCTTCAAGGATCCGGTATATCGCAAGACCTGGACCCGCCACATCGGCGGCTCCAACCTCGGCTACATGGACGGGCACGCCCAGTGGATGCCTGCCGATACCATCATCTTCCACGGGAGCGGCACGGCCGACCCGCAGCTCGACGGGGATATAGAACCCGATTGGTATCCTGACCTGCTGGTCTACTAGCCCGTCACCGGGCTGCGTGCGCGAACCTGCGGGGCGCCGAGAGGCGCCCCGCTTCCACACCTGCCCCTTACTTTGCGGATGACTGGTTGGTCAGCAACACGTACGCGCCGCGCCGCTGCTGCACCGCATACGTCACCCCCATGCTGTCGAGCTGGCGCAGGAGCTTCTCGTGCGTGAGTGCTGCCACCGGCTCGCGCTGCCGAAGGAAGTCGGCCAGCCGCTGCGGTTCCCACTCCCCCAGGTCTACCAGCGGGCGTCCGAAGTAGAAAATGGTGGAGTTGCGCTTGGCGTAGTACACCCCGAAGGGCATGGAGGGCGGAAGCGCGGAGGCGGCATACTGGGCGAGTTCTTTCCGGGGCTGTGCCTGAATCAGCGCCAGGTGAGGCCTGAACCAGCCGACATGCATCAGTGACGCTGCTAGCATCGTGCCCGCCAGCGCGGGAGCGACCATCGCGCGTCGCCCCCCTGCGCAGATCGCGGCCGCCAGGAATCCGATCCCGATCACAGCCAGGATCACGATCGGCCATGGCCCCGGCGTCCATCCGTCGAACCTGCCCGGAATGGTCGCCAGTCGGGCCTGCAGGAACGGGGGAGGGGCGATGACCAGCCCGGCCGCGACCGCCGCGCCCACCCCGATCACCGCCAACAGGAGGCGAGCGAACGCGGCCGAGGCACGCTCGCGGGTCCGCCCGGCCAGCCACGCGTCCAGCCACGCTCCTACGAGGAGCGCCAGCGGCGGGAAGGCCGGCGCAAGGTAGTGCGCCAGCTTCGACTTCGGGATGGAGAAAAGGACGACCACCGCGAGGCTCCACCACGCGGCGAAGTGCAGCACGCCTCCGCGATCGCGCTCCCGCAAGGTGTGCGCCACCGCCGCCGGGAGGAAGGCGGCCCAGGGGAGGAAGTAGATGAGCAGGTACTTGAGATTGCCCCACACCGGCTCGTTGCGGGCCAGCTTCCCCCCGATGTGCCCGAAGTGCTCGCCGATGAAGAAGGTCTGGTAGAACGCGGGCTGGGCGCGCAGTTCGTAGATGTACCACGGCGCCGCCACCGCCAGCAGGAGCACGAGGCCCGGGAGGACTTGGGCCTCTCTGAGCGTGCTCCAGACGCGACGGGAGGCGATCAGGTAGGCGAGCAGGCCCACCCCTACCACCCCGGTCGGCACCGGCCCCTTGGCCAGCAGTGCCACTCCGACGAGCGGATAGGCCGCGAGGTAGAGCCAGCGCCGCCGTTCCGGCCGCGCGTGAGGTGCGAGAAAGAACAGGAACATGGCCGGGACGAGCGCCGCCGTGAGCGGGATGTCAATGGAGGCGTCTCGCGCGATATCCACCCACATGTAGTTGAGCGCCAGCGCCACCCCGGCGAAGTAACCCGCGCGGCGACTGAGGGTGCGGGCGCCGAACCAGTAGGTGAGGAGTACCAGGCCGGCGCCGAGAAAGGCGGAGCCCACCCGCGCGGCGAACTCCCCAGGGCCGAGCAGCCGGAAGGCGCCGGCGATCAGCCAGTAGATCAGGATCGGCTTGAGCAGGAACGGCTGGGCGTTATAGAAGGGCGTGCCCAGGTCGCCGCGCGCGAGCATCTCCTTGGCGCCGACCGCGTAATAGGCTTCGTCGAAGTCCTCCAGCGGCGTGAGGCCGAGGCGCCACAGGTAGAGGACGCCGCACAGCGCGACGAGGGACAGGGGGAGGGCCCAGCGCCCCCAGTCCGGCCCCGGCCGCGCCTCCAGGGCTCGGGTGCGAGAGGGTAAGTCGTTCTCTATGCCAGACACGAGTTTGTCCTTCGTCTATCCGGTCTATAACGAGATCGAGAACCTGCCCCGTCTCGTCCCCGAGACGCGGCGCATTGCCCAGGGTGTGTTCGCGGACTACGAGATCGTACTCGTGGATGATGGCTCCAACGACGGCAGCGGACCCTACCTGGACCAGCTCGCCGCCCAGCATCCCGAGGTGCGCGTCTTCCACCATCGCCGCAACCGGGGCCTGGGCGCGGCCATCACCACCGGATTGAGCCAGGCGACGAAGGATCTAGTTCTGTACATGGACTCGGATTTCCCTGTGAGCGCGGAGGATGCCCGCGCGCTTCTCTCCCACGTGCCCGAGGAGGCCGACCTGCTGATCGGCACGCGCCTCGGACGGGCCGAGGGCCTACGCCGGGAGGTGATGTCGGCCACCTACAACCGGCTGATCCGGTGGGTGTTCGGGCTCAAGGTGAAGGACGTGAACTTCGCCTTCAAGCTGATTCGCCGATCTGTCCTGGATCAGATGCGCCTCCGGAGCGAGGGGTCGTTCATAGATGCGGAGATCCTGTTGGAGGCGCGCCGGCTGAAGGCGCGCCTCGTGGAAGTGGGCATCCAGTACCACACCCGTGTGGCCGGGCTGTCTACCGCTGCCTCCAATCGCGTCGTGCTCCGCCTCCTCGGCGAGTTGTGGCGCTACTGGCGGCGCCTCCGGACCGGGGCCACTGGGCCGGCCCGCCTCATCATCAACGCGGATGACTTCGGCCTGTGCGAGGAGGTGAACCGGGGCGTCGCCCAGGCCTTCGACCACGGCCTCGTGACCAGCGCTAGCCTTCTCCCCACCGGGGAGGCGTTTGCCGGGGCGGTCCGTCTCGCGCGGGCCCGCCCGGCTCTCGACCTCGGCGTGCACCTCGCCCTCACGCAGACGCGGCCGGTGTCGCCCCCGGAGACGATCCCGTCGCTGGTGGGGGAGGACGGCCGCTTCCCCGCGGACTGGAAGGTCTTCCTGCGGCGCTACGGCGCGCGCAGCGTGCGCGCCGAGGAGGTGGAGCGGGAACTGCGCGCGCAGCTCGAGCGGGTGCGAGACACCGGGCTGCGCGTCTCGCACCTCGACGGGCACCAGCACCTGCACGTGCTGCCCGGGGTGCTGCGCATCGTCACCCGACTCGCGAGGGAGTATGACGTCGGCGCGATGCGCTACCCGCGCCAGAAGCGCGGGCGCACCCAGGGCGGCCTGGCGCAGCGCGCGCGCCGCGGGCTGGAAGAGCGCGTGCTGCGCGCCATCTGTCGCCTCGGATTGGGAACCGTGCGCGAGCACGGCCTGCTTATCCCGGACGATTTCCGCGGCTTCAGTGAGGCCGGGGCGTGGGATACCGAGAGCCTGGCGCACACCCTGGTGGATGTGGACGGAGGGCTGACCGAGGTCTGCTGTCACCCCGGCACCGACGACGGCATCGAGGCGCGCTTCCCCTGGGGCTACGCCTGGGAGCAGGAGCTGGCCGCCCTCACCAGTCCCGGCCTCAAGTCCGCGCTGACGGAGGCCGGCGTCACCCTGACCACCTACGCGGAATGCCTGAGGAAGGGCACCTGAAGGGAGCGCGCACCCCGGCCCATCCCCCGCCCAAAGACGAGAGCCATCCGCGCCGACGGATGGCTCTGGACTTCATCCTGATTGAGCTGTTGGTCAGGAACGCTCATATCTTTCCATGAGAATGTGTTGTCTTTGTAACGAAGAGGGGAACTTTTCCCACCGCCTGGCCCAAAAACCCCCGAAATTGTTCGGGAACTCTCTAACAGTATTTCGTGCGGATATGGTATAAGCTCGTTGCGATCAGGACCAGCAGTTCAGTTAGGCGGTACAGCTCTGGACGTAAGAAGGCACGTCCGGGGCTGTTTCCGTTTGTGGCGGTCCCCTCCCGTCGAAGGCGAAGCCGGGAGTCTGCGGCCTGTGCCTCTATCGGCTGGGCCGCGACTTGAGGAAAAGCCAGACCACGCCGACCACCAGCAGCAGCACTCCCAGCGGCAGCGCGAGGTGCAGCAGCAGCCTGACGAACCCGATCAGCGTGGCAAGGAGCATCAGCCCCAGGCCCAGGAAGATCAGCACGGCCGGAAGTGGCTTCCACCTGGCGTCTCGCATCTTGGTCCTCCACACGTTCAGCCCCGCGCACGCGCGCGGGCCGGCGGGGCCGCCGGCCTTTGCCGCGCGTCGGGGAACAGCACCCACCACGACAGTGGGATGACTATCGGCGCTAACGGTAGGAACAAGCGTACCTCTTCCACCACCGCGACGAGGTAGTGAATGAGGACGAACGGCGGCACCAGCCACAAGCTACGCCGCAGCAGGGGTGGAGCGTCTTTGGGCGCGAGCCACGGCAGCACCCAGAGCACGCCGAAGAGGACGACCGCGAAGAGCGTCGGCATCCCGGAGGCGACGTTGCCCGGCCACTGGATCAGCGGGGTGTAGCCCGGGCGAGTCCCGTAGAGAACGCGCAAGCCGACGAAGACCGCCGCCCAGCACCCGGCCAGGAGCGTCGCGTTCGATACTACCTTCTCCGCCGGGGCCTCTCCCCAGCGCGCCAGGAGATACACGGCGGGGATGAGGATCGCCGTCTCCCGGTTGAGGGAGGCCAAGATGACGACGGGGATCAGCCAGGGGTCGCGCCGCCTGACGATCAGGAGGAAGGCGAGCACGGTGAACAGGAGGTTCAGGGGGTCGCTCTCCTGGAAGTGGGCGTAGTAGGTGAACGGGATGATCGCCGCGAGGCAGAGCGTCCCGCCGGCCGCCGCGCCGGGGGAGAACCAGGTTCGCAGATAGCGGTCGAAGCAGATCAGCGTCAGTCCGACGAAGGCCGCCCGTACGGCCATGTAGGCCCCGTAGATATCCGCCCTTGGACTCAGGCGCAGTACGAGGTTCTCCACCAGCCACGGGGTGAGTATCCGGTACTGGTTCGGGGCCGGGGCGCGGCCGGAGATCATCTTCTGGTGCCACTGGTTCAGGAACTCGAAGCGCCCCTGCGCCTCCGGGAGCAGGGCCTGGTAGAAGTGCAGACCTTCGGTGACGAGCCGGACCCAGACGAGGGCGCTGACGAACCCCAGTCCCAGATAGAGGAGGATCAGGCCGATCTCCTCAATACGGTAGCGCTTCCTCATGCGGCGTTGTTCGCCGGGCCGCGGGCGCGAACCTCCCGGGCCGGTCCCGACAAGTCACGCGTGGGCGGCCAAGGCCTGCTCCACGGCCTCCCTCAGTTCCTCCTCCTGCACCGGGCACACCGCGCTCTCATAGCGGATGCCGTTGACGAATAGCGTGGGGGTGCCGTTTACGCCGCTGCGCAGGCCGCCCCACTTGTCCTGCTTGATCCGGCCCGCGACCGCCTCGCTCTCCATGTCCTCCTGGAACCGGGTCAGGTCCAGGCCCAACTCCCGCGCATAGGATTCGAGGTCCACGCTACTCAAACGACCCTTTGACTGTAACAGCAGGCGGTACATTCCCCAGAACCGTCCCTGACGTCCCGCCGCCTCCGCGGCACGCGCGGCCTGCTCCGCGTTGCGGTGGATGCTGCCCACCGGGAACTCCCGCACGACGTACCGCACCCGGTCGCCCAGGTCCGCGAGCAACGCCTCAATAGCCTGGTGGGAACCCTGGCAACACGGACACTGGAAGTCGAGGTACTCCAGCAGCGTCACCGGGGCCTCGTCCGGGCCCCGTCGCCAGTCGGTCTCCGTCACCGCCCGCTTCAGCCCGTGCCCGTCGCCCTCCATGGCTCCTCCTCCCCGGCAAGCTCCTCGAGCTTTTCCAGCAGCTTGTCCACGCCCGGGTTCACCTTGCGCTCCACGGCCTGGACGAAGCAGATCCGCCGGTCCTGGTCCACCAGGAACAGCGCCCGTCCGGTCATGCCGTCCGTCTCCATCGTCCCGAACTGGGAAGCCACCGCGCCCCGAGGGTGGAAGTCGGAGAGGAGCGGGAAGTCGAGGCCGTTGCGTTCCTTGAACTCGCGCAGCGAGTAGAAGTTGTCGGTGGATATCCCGAGCACCTCGGCGTTGAGGTCGTGGATCTCGCCCAAGGCCTCCTGGAAAATGTTCATCTCGTTCGTGCACACCGCACTGAACGCGGCCGGGAAGAACGCGAGCACCACGTAGTCCTGCTTCTTCAGTTCGTCCGAGAGGCGCACCATGTCACCGGTGTCGCTCCGCAACACGAAGTCCGGCGCCAGATCGCCCGCTTTCAGAGCCATCGCGGTCTCCTTGTCCACAGATTCCCCCTCCGGTTGTACCCGGTCGCGAGGGCGGACTTTGTCGGCCGCCACCCGCGTGTTGCTCCCCGCCACCATAGCCGGGTCCGCCCGGCCCTGCAAGAAAGGAACGGCGTCCCGATCTCCCGAAACGCGATGTCCAGTACCCGGACCCCGGGCCCCGGCCCGAGAGGCGCGCGGCCGCGGCGCCCCGAAACGCGATTCCCGGGCCCCGGACCCCGGACCCCGGAGGTTTGCCATGAAGCTCTCGCCCCTCGAGCAGGGCCTCTACGACGCCATCTCGCAGCTGGAGATCATTGACGCGCACGAGCACCTGCCGCCGGAGTTGGTGCGGACGGAGGCGAAGGCGGATGTGTTCACGCTCTTCTCCCACTACACCCGCAGCGACCTGAACTGCGCCGGCATGTCCGATCGCGACTACGTACTCACCCAGAACCACGACCTGCCGCTGGACTATCGCTGGGGACTCTTCGCCCCTTACTGGGAGCAGATCCGGCACGATTCCTATGCCCGGGCCGCCCTCCTTGCCGCGCGGAAGTTCTACGGGGCGGAGGACATCAACGCGGACACGTACGTCGCCATCTCCGAGCGCATGGCGGCGGCGAACACGCCGGGGATCTACCAGCGCGTGCTCGGCGACGCGTGCAGCATCCGCACCGCGCTGACCCAGTGCCAGCGCACCGACCTCGGCACGCCCCTGCTTACCCCCGTCATGCCCATGGTCCCGAACCTCTGGGGCGGAGGCACGTGGCGCGACATCATCGAGATGGGCAAAGAGACCTCCGGCGCGATCAACACCTTCGAGGACTACCTGGCCGCGCAGCAGGCCTATATCCTGCGGGTGAAGCGGGAGGGCGCGGTGGGCCTGAAGATGGTCTCCAATCCCTACGGCCCACCCGATCTGCCCGCCGCGCGGGAGTGCTTCGAGCAGTTGCGCGCCGGGACGGTGAAAGAGTTGCCCGGATGCAACGCGCTCCGCGACCTGATCATGGACGAGTCCATTCGGTTCGCGGGCGAGCAGGACCTGGTGGTCTGCGTGCACACCGGCTACTGGGGTGACTTCCGGCAGTTGGACCCGCTGCACATGATCCCCATGCTCCAGCGCCACCTGGGGGTCCGCTTCGACATCTACCACGTCGGCTACCCGTGGGTGCGCCCGGCGCTGATGCTGGGCAAGCAGTTCACCAACGTGTGGCTGAACTTCTGCTGGACGCACCTCATCTCCCAACGGTTCGCCATGGACGCGCTGGATGAGGCCATTGACCTCCTGCCCATGAACAAGCTCCTCGGCTTTGGCGGCGACTACGGCCAGCCCGTGGAGAAGGTCTACGGGCACCTGACCATGGCGAGGGAGAACATGGCCCGCGTCCTCGCCGCCCGCATCGAGCGGGGCACGATGACGGAGAGCGCCGCTCTCGGGCTGACCCGCAAGTGGCTGTGGGAGAACCCGCGGGAGTTGTACCGGCTGAAGTAGATGGACGCGGTCGTTGCCACGGCGGTGCTGCCAGCGGCGTCTGCGGCGTGGGGCAGGCTTTAGCCTGCCCGAATTGGAGGAGGGCGCTCGTAGCACGGGCTCCCAAGCCCGTGCCTCACCCCCTCGCGATTACGCGTGTCCCCGCCTCCGTAACACGGGTTCCCAAACCCGTGCGCCCCCCAGGCCTCGCTCTCCTCCTCCGGCCGTTCTCCTCCTGGACCCTGAACCCTGGCCCCTGCCTTACTGCGGCAACTCAAACGCCCTCGCGATGAACACCGCCATCTGGTCCCGGCTCACCGTCACCTCCGGATGGTAATTCCCATCCGGATATCCCCCTACCACTCCCTTGCTCACCGTGTACTCCACGTGCTTTCGGCACCACGCCGCCGGCGAGGTGTCGGTGACATCCGGGAAGGTGGGAGCACCGGCCGGCACGGGCACAGCCGCGTCGCTTCCGCACAGCGACCGCGCGATGAAGGCCGCCATCTGCCCCCGGTCCACCGCGATGTCGGAGTGATACTGTCCGTCCGGATAGCCCCCCACGATGTGGTTGGCCACCGCATACTCGATGTACTTGTAGGCCCAGGTCCCGACGGCCACATCCGGGAAGGTCGCCACGCCCGGGCCGTCAGGGACGTGCGCGTCCCCTCCGGCCATGGTGCGGGCGATGAACGCCGCCATCTGATCCCGCGTCACCGTCACCAGCGGGTAGTAGTTCCCATCCGGATACCCGCCCACCACACCGTACTCTTTGGCCTGCTCGATCGGCAGCAAGGCCCAGTGGTCCCACACGATATCCGGGAACGACCCCTTCACGGTGTTCGCCACCACATTCGTCGGCGTCTCCTCGGGAACACTGGGGAAGTACACCGTCGCCTGCCCGATCAGCGGCCGCGCGCGGCGGGCGGCGGACGACACCGCCACGCCGAAGGAGGTGCTAGCGGTTTCGCCAGGGCCCAGCGTGCCCACCTCCCACACCAGCGTGTGCGAGTACGGGTCCACCCGGACCGTGCCCGCGCCTCCCTCGGCTACCAGGAGCGTCACAAGGCTCAGCTTCTCATCCAGCGCCATCGCGGCATAGACGCCATGGGCCGTGCCCGTCCCTACGTTCTCGCATTGGAGGCTGTACGTGAGACGCTGACCGCGATCCACCCCACCAGCCGGGGAGACGCTGATCTCGTTCGGGTCTCTCGCGACCTGGATGGTGGTCGTCCACAAGGCCTCGTTGTTCGCGATCTCCGCCTCCGCCGGGGCCGTCGGCACGAACGCGCGGTTCAGCACCAGCGTGCCCGCCGGCAGCCCCCACGCCAGGGTGCCCGACACCGCCCCCGTCCACGTCTCCCCGGGCGCGAGAGAGGCCAGGTTGGCCAAGATCCGCGTCCCTCCGCCCGTCTCCGCCGGCATCGCATCCTTCACCACGATGCTCTCCGCGGAGCCGGTGCCTGCGTTGCCCACGGTGATCGCGTAAGTGACCGAGTCGCCGGGAGAGGCGGTGCCGGGGCCGCGTTTCCGAACCCACAGGTCCGGGCGCGGCTCCAGCGCAATCTGTTGCGGCAGGAGATCTTGGGCCGCACCCCACACCGCATCTGAGGCGTTCGCATCGGTCGGCAATGGGGAAGAGGCCGCCGCAGGGTCAAGACTCGCCCAGGTCCACAAGCTCGCGGTAGTCGCCTCCGGCAACCCGGTCGGCGTCAGCGCGCGGAGCAAGATCTGTCCTGTCTGTTGCTTCTGAGGCAGGGGCACTTCCCACACCAGGTCAGCCCCGTTCGCGGAGATGGGAACGGGATCGGCGCTCGCGAGGGCGTAGCCGGCAGGGAGCCGCAGGCCGACGTGCATGGACTGCGGAAGGGGGGCGCTCCCTGCGGCAGTGCCGAGCACTGGGTATCCGTTGCCGTAGGTGAGAGTGTAGCTTGACTCCTGACCCCCGACCACCTGCTCTGGCCCTTCCAGCAACGCGAAGCTGCGATCCGACGCAGAGGTCTTCGGATAACCGGTTAGAGTCACCTGCACGTCATCGAACAGCACGCGCGCGTGCGCCCCGCTGGCGGTGCCGTAGGCCTCCAGCACCACGTGCGCTAGCGAGCGATCCGCGGCGAGCGGCGCTGCCTGTTCGGCCACCCCCGTTCCGCCCAAGGAGACCGTCAGCAGTTGTGAGTCGGCCGCGTAGTGCACGTGCACGAGATGCCACCCGCCCGCAGGGACGCCCCGCGTCTCTGTTGCCGTGTCTCCTGCGAGCAGGCAGCGGCTGGTACCATCGGACAACATCTCCCAACCCAATTGGTCCGCGATCGCGCCGGGGTCAAGCCCGCCGGCCGAAAGGGCGAAGCCGAGGAACTGGGCGGAGTCGCCAGGGGAGCGGTCCTCGACGTAGACCCAGGCTCGCAGGTCTGCCTCCGCGGAGGCCGTCGGGGTGGCCGGGAGGTCGAGACGAAGTCCCGTCGCGCTCCTGTCTCGCACCACGGCCTCCATCGCATAGAGGCCGGAGTGGGCACGCGGGTCGCCGGTGCAGGCTGTCCGCCAGACATCGGCCGCGCCGGGGCCGGCGGCGAAGGCCGAGAAGGGGGAGCGGGCGGCCTCGAAGTCGCCGTAGGACAAGACGGCCGGAGCACGGCCGTAGTCCGGGACGGCTAGGTGGACCACTTGGCCGTGCCGGGAGTCGGCCACCCAGCAGGAGCCATCCGCGGGGTTCACCGAAACGGACACCGGCCAGTTGAACGCGCCGCTGGCCGACCGCCACAACTCCGCTCCGGCCGCCGACACGTGGACTACCTGATTGCAGTCGAGATCCCCCACCCAGCAGGAGCCGTCCAGCGAGTTCGCCGAGACGGAGTACGGGTCGGGGAATGCGCCGCTGGCCGACCGCCACAGTTCCGCTCCGTCCGCCGAGAGGTGCACCACCCGCCTGCCGTCGGAATCCGCCACCCAGCAGGAGCCATCCGCGAGGCTCGTCGAGACCTGGAAACCCGTGGAGAATACGCCGCTGGCCGACCGCCACACCTCCGCCCCGGCCGCCGACAGGTGCACCACCTGGCCGTTGTAGGTATCCGCCACCCAACACGAGCCATCTCTGGGGTTCACCGAAACGGACTGCGGCCAGGAGAACGCGCCGCTGGCCGATCGCCACACCTCCGCCCCGGCCGCCGAGAGGTGCACCACCTGGCCGTGGCCCCGGTCTCCCACCCAGCAGGAGCCATCCACGGCGTTCGTCGAGACGGAGTACGGATCACTGAACGCGCCGCTAGCCGACCGCCACAACTCCGCCCCGGCCGCCGACAGACGCATCACCCCCCCGCCCCCCGCCACCCAGCAGGACCCATCCGTGGCGTTCACCGAGACGGTGTACGGGTTGGGGAAGGAGCCTCTGGCCGACCTCCACAGATCCGCCCCGCCCGCCGAGAGGTGCACCACCTGCTTGCTGCTGCTGTCCGCCACCCAACACGACCCATCCGCGGCGTTCACCGAGACGGAGTCCGGGCATATGAACGCGCCGCCGGCCGACCGCCACAGTTCCGCCCCGGTCGCCGACAGGTGCACCACTTGGCTACAGTGGTAATCCACCACCCAACAGGAACCGTCCGTGGAGTTCACCGAGACGGACCACGGCCCAGACAACACCCCGCTATCCGACCGCCACAACTCCGCCCCGGTCGCCGACAGATGCACGACCTGGCCTGACTCCCAGTCCGCCACCCAGCACGAGCCATCTTCGGGGTTCACCGAGACGGACTCCGCGATGGTGAACGCGCCGCTGGCCGACCGCCACAGCTCCGCCCCGTCTGCCGAGAGGTGCATGGCCCCCCAGTAATCTGCCACCCAGCAGGAGCCATCCGCGGCGTTCACCGAGACGGACGACGGCCCAGAGAACACCCCGCTGGCCGACCGCCACAGCTCCGCCCCGGTCGCCGACAGGTGCACCACCTGGTCGTGAAAGCTGTCCGCCACCCAGCACGAGCCATCCGTGGGATTCACCGAGACGGACCGCGGGGAGGCGAACGCGCCGCTGGCCGATCGGCACAGCTCCGCCCCGCCCGCGGAGAGGTGCACTGTCTGGTTGCCCAGATAGTCCGCCACCCAGCAAGACCCATCCGTGGCGTTCACCGAGACGGTTTGCGCGTTGGTGAACGCGCCGCTGTCCGACCGCCACAACTCCGCCCCGGCTGCCGAGAGGTGCGCCACCCACCTGCCGCCCGCCACCCAGCACGACCCATCCGTCCGGTTCACCGAAACGGAGAGCGCGCCGCTGGCCGACCGCCACAGGTCCGCCCCGGCCGCCGACAGGTGCACTATCCGGCCCCCCGAGTCCACCATCCAGCAGGAACCATCCGTGGGGTTCACCGAGATGGAGACCGGCTCAATGAACGCGGGGGCGGCAGACCGCCACGCTTCCACGACAGTCTCCGCCCCCCAGCACGGAACACCCACCAGCAGCCCCAAAGCAATAAGGGAGACGACTTGCCTGATCTTCACGGCACGACCTCCGCACGGCGAAATGCACTTCCGCCGGGGGACCCCGACGCCCGGCAACTGCTCAGGTGGAGAACTCAGCGAGTGTGAAGGGGACCTTCGCCGGGAGCAGGCGCCGCCCTTCCCGGCGTGACAGGGATTTCCGCCCCTTCCGGCCCTGGGAGCGCAGGCTTCCAGCCTGCCGCGCTCGCCCCAGGCGAGCGAACGCACCCGCGCTCATCTGCGGCTCCCCTCCCATCACCCCCGCCCGCTGTTCCACGTGAAACAACTCTACCTCGTCCTCGCTCTGACCTCCTAACCTACCTGTCACTTACTATCTAACCTACTCCCCTCCCTCCCGCTTCCTGCTCTGCCTTTCCCTTCCAGCCGTCTCCCTCCCTAGTCCCTAGAACCTAGCCCCTAACACCTCCTCCCCTCCAGGTCACAAAACCCCCTTTTCCCCGCGAATCAGATTCGCGCCCCTGCGCGCACCGACCCCCCTCCCTGCGCGCAGGGAGAAATCCGAAATGCCCCACGTTGCCCGTGAAGCCCTCCCAACGGCCGCTGGCCAGAACGCCAGCAAACCAAATTCGCGGCCCCGCGAATCAGATTTTCCTCCCTGCGCGCATATTGACATTCCCCCCAAAATGGCGTACAAAACAAGTGTTTGAAATACTACCGTTCGTACGGAGAACGATAGAACGATGGGTAACCTAGCGCAGGCCGTGCCACCCCGCACCGGCCGTGTTGTAGGGCGGGTATGCCGGCGCGCCTTTCGCCGCATGCCCGCCGGCCTTCTGGCGGGTCCACCCGCGCTCTTCCTCCCTCCCCATTCCCGATTTCCGATTCTCCAGACCCTTTGTGTCTCCGCGCCACTGCGTCTCCGCGTCGTGTTTGTCCGCCTCTGTCCGACACTTGTCCGATCAGTGTCCGACCCGATTTCGCCCCACCACCGCCTTGTCGTTCCCCACAGCCCACAATCGGCTCGCTTGGTGTCCGAAAATCGTGCGTTTTCGATTTCCGGACATTTTCGGACATTCCAGTACCGTTCTGCTCCGCGGAGCGGAGCAGAACGGTGCGACCCGCACGCACCGCGGCAGCTCTGCTCCGGCCGTTTGGGAGCCCTGCCAGACTGCTCCGGCCGCTGGGAGCACTGCGAGAGCGGTGCGTGCGGCCCCCCGGCCATCTCCACCTTCCCGAAAGGAGCCTGCCATGAACCCCTTGGATGACGCCTGCCCCGCCCCTTCCCTCAGGGAACTCCGCTGGTGGGATCCCCGCCGCGAGACCGCCTACGAGGCCCTCCTCCGAGGCGACAAGCCGGGCGACGTGGCCGTCCGCCTCACCCTCCAGGCCCGAACCCTCCTTCGCTGGCGCCGCCATCCCTACTGGGCGCAGCGCTATCACCGCGAGCAGGCCGAGCGCAGGGAGGCCTACGCCCGCCAACTCTCTGCCGTGGACGAGGCCGCCCTCCGCGCCCTGCCCGACCACGTCGCCAAGAGCGCCTCCGTCGGCCTCCGCTATGTCCACCTCCGCGGACTCCTGGCCGCCGGCCCTAAGGGCGACAGCTCCCCCGGCTGCGAGATCGACCTCGACAACCCCCGCGACGTCCTCCCGAGCCTGTTCTCCAACCAGAAACCCTCAGCCGCCGATCCCCCCATCGCCGAGCCGCCGCTCCCCCCGGACGCGCCGCCTGCCTACACTGGTCCCATCGGCACCGAAGCGCCGATTCCCTTCCCTCCGTCCGAGCCCCCGCTCCTCCCCGCGCACGACCCGCACACCCCCCAGCCGGGCCACCTTCCCCCCTGGAAGCGAAAGCTACTCGAACATGCCACCGAGGCTTGACATGATGCCTGCCAAACACAACGTAGGGCGGACTTCAGTCCGCCCAGGTGAACGGGGCCGGGCTAGAGCCCGCCCTACCTCCCGCGCGGCCGCGCTGATGGCGCGGCCGGACAAGGTGTCGGCATCGCAGGCCGAGAAGACGCGGGAGGCGGGGGTGGTGGATCGGGGTTCACCTCTTCGGCTGAAAGCGGCAGACGATGCGAACGGAGCGCGCTTCTTCCCTGCGAGCAGACCTGGCCCTGGTGGGAGTGTGCGCCATCTGGGGCTTCACGTTTCCGGCCATCCAGTTGGCCCTGCGGGACATCGGCGCGCTGACATTGATCTGTCTGCGCTTCGGCCTGGGGGCCTTGGCCTTGGGCCTGCTCTTCCGGGGGAGGGCGTGGCGCCTGGGGCGAGGCGGGGCCGGGTATGCGCTCGTGCTGGGGGCCTTGCTGGCGGCGGGAACGGTGCTGCAGACACTGGGGCTGAAGTACACCACCGCGCCCCGCTCGGCCTTCCTGACGGCGATGTACGTGGTGATCGTGCCACTGCTGATGCCGGTGCTGGAGCGGGTGCGCCCGCGGCTCACTTCCGCGGCGGCCGTGGTGGTGGCGCTCGGGGGCCTGTATCTCATCACGGACCCGCGGCTGATGGGGATCAACCTGGGCGACTGGCTCACTCTGGGATGTGCGGTGGCCTTTGCCTTTCACATCGTCGCGGTGAGCGTGGCGACGCCGCGCCACGACCCGATCGCGCTTACCTTCTGGCAGGCGACGATTGCGGGGCTGCTCTCGCTGGCCGCCCTCCCGGTGGAAGGCCCGCTCCTCCGGGTGACCCCGTGGACGGTGACGGCGATCCTGGTGACTGGCCTGCTGGCGACGGCCTTGGCCTTTGGGGTGCAGATGTGGGCGCAGCGGGAGACGCCCGCGACCCACGCGGCCGTGATCTTCTCGGCCGAGCCGATGTTCGCGACGTTCTTCGCCTACCTCATCCAGGGGACAAAGCTGAGCCCGACCGCGTGGGCCGGCGCGGCGCTGATCGTCTGCGCCATGCTGCTCACCCAGATCAGGCGACGGGCCCCGCGGGAGACGACGCCGGGGGCGGCCGCCGGCCTGCTGGAATAACGCGGCTACCAGAGGTGCAGCAGCGCGTCCGTCGGCGCGTAGTCGTCGGTCAGCTCGGGAACGTCGCCGTAGCTGACGGTCTTGACGTAGTTCCCGACCCGCTTCAGGAGATTCGAGTCCTTGATCAGCGTGTTCTTCGCCGCGCGCTGGCGGATGGTCTCGATGGGGATGACCTCGCGCGCGTTCACGCCGAAGATCTCGTAGTTGTACAGGTTCGGCCCGCTCTCCACCACCTTGAACGCGTAGCACTGGGGCATGACACCTTTCATAGTGCGAAAGACCGAGCGGAAGAACTTGCTCTTCGGGCCGGACTCCTGGCCGATGGTGTTGTTGACGATGATCCCGCCGGGCGTGAGGTGGGCGCGAACGATCTCGAAGAACTCCTTGGTGGTGAGGAAGAACGGCACCGTGTCCGCGTAGTACGCGTCCAGGAAGATGAGATCGTACTTCTTCTTGCTCCGGCGGAGGAACAGGCGGCCGTCGGAGGTGGTGATCTTCAGGCGCGGCCCCTCCTGCACGAAGAAGTACTGCTTGGCGATCTTCACCACGTCCGCGTCTATCTCTGCGACGTCTACGTTGACCTGCGGGTAGTCGCGGACGAAGCGCTTGGGGAGAGTGCCGCCGCCCAGCCCGATCACCAGGACGTCGTGGATATCGGGCTTGTAGAGGAAGGCGAGGTCCGCGTAGTCCGAATAGGGCAGGCCCCGGCCCTGGGGGTCGCGCTTGTACATCAGGGTGTGCCAGATGTTGTCCGCGCGGAGATAGCGGCGGTCGGCCAGGTCGGCGACGAAGAGACGGTGGTAGGGGCTGTCCCGTTCCAGCAGGATCTTCTCCTGGGCCTGGGCCGGGAGGGAGGTCAACCCCAGGGCCAGCAGCACGAGGAGCGGCGCCGCGACCCGCGCGGGGGCGCGAACCGTCGAAGCCAGCATTCCGGTGGCGATCAGCAGGTAGCCGAGAAAGCGAAGGGTGCTGGCCGTGCCGAAGTAACTGATGAGGTAGAAGGCCGCGCCCAGCGTGCCCACGATGCTGCCGACTGTGGAGATGGCGTAGACCGCGCCCGCGGTCTTGCCCACGCGATCTACCGAACGGGCGGTGAGACGGATGACGAACGGAGAGGTGAGACCCATAAGCACCCCCGGGGCAAAGAAGAGAATGGTGCAGGCCAGGAGCGGGCTGGCGCGCTCGCCCATGTCCCGCAGGATGATCCACGTATTGACCGCGCCGCTGTAGTGGGGCAGCAGGCGTACGATCACCCCTGCCACCATCAGCGCGGCGCCCAGGAGCGACGGCGCCGGCCAGCGGTCCACCAGCCAGCCGCCCAGGTAGTACCCGATGCTCAAGGCCGCCAGAAACACGCCGATCAGGCTGCCCCACACGAAGATCGAGCCCCCGAAATCAGGCCCCAGGACGCGGCTGCCCAGGATCTCCAGCGCCATGAGAACGGCGCCGGAGAGGAACGCGATGAAGAGCAACAGCAGATTGCGCAAGGCTCACTCCAGGCCGCAAAACTCCCCCGTACCCCTTTTGACACCTTCGCTGTGCGCGCGGCCTCTCCTCTGGCGGCGGAGGCGGCCGTGTGCACCCCGGCTCCGTTCGGGTCAGGGCTTCATCATCTGGATGAGCGCGATGCCCGCGGCCACGAGCCCCACGCCGGCGACCTGCCCGAGGGACACCGTGGAGCGCAGCAGCGCGAGGGTGAGCAGCACCACCGCGGCCTGGCTGGCGCCCAGCATGATGGGCAAGGCGAAGGCGGGATTGGTGGCCTTCAGGCTTTGCCAGTAGAGAAAGTGTGCGATCAGTCCCGCAAGCAGTCCGCCCAGGGCGAGCAAGCCGATGCTGCGGGGCGTGAACCCCTCCCAGTGGGCGGCCCGGCCAAACGGCAGCAGCGAAAGCCCAAGGAAGAGGAGGATGGCGCCGGCCCGCACGAACAGGGCGGCGTAGGGCTGGACCGAGGTCAGCCCGAGCTTCTCCACGACCGAACCGAGCGCGATCACCACTCCGGCGCCGATAGCATAGAGCAGCGGGGTCATTCCTTCCCTCCCGGGAACCAACGGAGGATGGGAGAAGTATAGCACACGCGTCCCGGCCCTCGACACGCGCGCCGCGGCCGCGACAGGAGGCGGGCAGTCGGCCCCGTAGCGACGCGGAGGGAGGCCGCCATGGTCGTGACGGAGCATGCGGCATACGTCCCCTATGACGAGTTGGTGCGACACTTCCGCGAGGACGCGGGGTGGACCTGTGTCGCCTGCGGCGGACGAGTGCAGTGCCGGCTGTTCGGACACGAGCCGCATCCGGGTGTGCCCTTGTTCGAGTGCCAGGCATGCGGCCGCCGCTCGGACGGGTGTCAGACGTTCGAGGGGCACCACCTGCTCTACGATTATTGCCCCCTGCACGACGCGGGCAACACCCGCTGCGGGCACTGGGCCTGCGAGTGGGCGAAGGCGCGGGGAACGTGCCCCGTCTGCGGCGCCGTTGGCGCCGCAGACGAGAGAGTTGAGATGTGAGAGATTGGGAGTACGGAAAGAGACTACGGGTCGGGCTGCGAAGCGCGTTGGGACTCGAGGCGGTCGAAGTCGGCGAACGTCTTTCTGATGTAGTCCACGGTCCGTGCGGTCGCCGCCCGGAGAATCTTCTCTCCCTCCTCGGCCGTGCCCTGGCTGGGCGCGCCCCAGAGGCCGGTGGGGCTGACCCCGGCCATCCCGGTGTAGTCGAGGAACTCGCGGCCCTGCGCCGGGGCGAAGTCCGGGGCCATCCGGTCGGTCTTCACCATCTCGGGGTGCAGGTGGAGGATCAGGGAGGTCTCACTGCGGCCGGAGTGGATATCCGGGAAGACGCCTTGTCCGATGCTGAAGGACTCGGGGTTGGTCATGATCACCTTCACCCCGGTGCGGGCCAGGTTGATCTCGCGCACCGTGGGCTTGATGATCCAGTTGCCGCCGTGGGCGACGATGAGTGCGACCTTGCTGATGCCGTGGGCGTGCACCGCGCGCACCAGGTCTTCGATGATGGCGGCAAGGGTGGCGGGGCGCACCCACACGGAGCCGGCGAAATCGCCGTGCTCGTGGGAGCAACTGAAGGGGAGGGCCGGAAGCAGATAGCAGTTGCCCAACTCATTCGCGACCCTCGCGGCCAGGGCCTGGGCGCAGAGGAAGTCGGTGCCGACGGGCAAGTGGAAGCTGTGCTGCTCGATGGCGCCGACCGGGAGCAGGGCGATCTCCGCCGCGGCCTCCGCAATCTCCTGGAACGTGTTCGTCCAGTTCACCATGGGCCATCCTCCTGGGGGTGAGGAATAGGACTACTGGGACTCAGCATTAGGGTTTCGAGAGCCATTGTCCGGGCGCCTGCCGGAGGCTGCGACACTTCGGTTCTCCCCGGCCCCGGGGGAGGGCGAAAGGCAAGAGGACTTCGCTGGGGCATGGAGCAGTACACAAGAGGCGGTGCGGAGCGGTCGAGGCATGGAGTTAGGGGTCACAACCGAAGAAGAGCAGGAACAGGCCGACCTCTCGCGCGGGGCCGACCTGCCGAAGGACGTGGCCTCCTGGTTCGAGCGGCACTACGCCTCAGACCGGGTGCTCTTCGTCCAGTACGGGGATCTGCACGGCCCGGGGCATTTCGGGGACGTGTGGATCATCGCCTCTGACCGCGGGCTGACCTCGGTCCGGAACGACAACGGCGAACTGCGCCTGTCGGCGCGGATCGCGTTGGAAGAGGTGGAGTCGCTCGAGTTGCGCCAGTTCGTGGGCAACGGGCGGCTCGATGCCGTGGCCGGGGCGGGGCGCACCACCCTGGCGCGCTTCACCCGCTCTCTGGTCCGAGACGTGGAGGCCAGCGCACGCGAGTTCGTGAGGCTGGCCACCAAGACGCGGGAGAAGCTGGGCCTTCCGGCGGCCGACCTGACCGGCGATGTGGGGCAGCAGACCTCCGCCCGGTGCCCCATCTGCGGACGCGTGGTGGGACGCGAAGGCGTCTGCATGCAGTGCCTGAACCAGAAGCAGCTGGCCTGGCGCATGCTCAACTTCGTGCGGCCCTACCTGTGGCAGTCTGTCCTCGGGCTGGCGCTGGCCGGGCTGGCGACCCTGGTCTCTCTCCTGCCGCCCTTGCTCACCGGCCGGGTCATCCTCGACCAAGTCATCGTCCAGGGCCGAACCAACCTCCTCACTCCAGCCGTCCTCTGGCTGGCCGTCATCTTCATCCTCCGCTCGGTGCTTACCTACGCTCGCTCCTACCTCCTCGCCTGGCTGGGCCAGCGAGTGGTCGCCGACGTGCGTTCCATGACGTACCGCCACTTGCACCAGCTCGCGGTGGGGTTCTACGAACGCCGGCAGACCGGGCAGCTCATGTCCCGCATGACGCACGATACCGGTCACATCCAGGACTTCGTGGGCGATTATCTTCAGGAGATCGTGGTTCAGAGCTTTACCGTCATCATCATCCTCGTCATCATGCTGATGATCCAGCCCACGCTCGCCTTGCTTACCCTCACCCCTATTCCGCTTCTGGTCCTGACCACCACGGTCATCCGGCAACGCGTGCGCCGGTACTACCGTTCCGCCCGCCGCCGCATGGGGAGCATCAACGCGGTGCTGGCGGACGCCATCCCCGGGATTCGGGTGGTGAAGGCCTTCGCCCAGGAAGACCGCGAGATCGAGCGCTTTGACGCCCGCAACGAGGGCTACACCCAGGTGAGCATAGACGCCGCCCGGCTGCGCTCCGGCTTCATGGCCTCCGTCGCCCTGATCACCTCCCTCGGCGCCATCTTCATCTGGTACTTCGGCACGCTCATGCATTTCGGCGCCGCCCAGCTCTCCCTCGGCAGCATCGTCATCTTCACCAGCTATCTGTGGCAACTCTACGGCCCCATCGGCCAGATCAGCAGCATGTACGAGCGCTTCCAGTTCGCCATCACCGCGGGCGAGCGCGTCTTCGAGGTGCTGGACACCGAGCCGGAGGTGGATCGCTCGCAGGAGCGCCGCTCGGCCGCGGGCGTGAAGGGCCACGTGGTCTTCGATCACGTCCACTTCAGCTACGAAGATGGCGCACCGGTGCTGAATGACATCTACCTCGACGTCCAGCCGGGCGAGATGATCGGTCTGGTCGGCAAGACCGGCGTCGGCAAGTCCACCATCATCAACCTCATCTGCCGGTTCTACGATCCGGACAACGGGCGGATTCTCGTGGACGGGCACGACGTGCGGGAATACGAGCTACGCTCCTGGCGCAGCCAGATCGGCATGGTGCTGCAGGAACCGTTCCTCTTCCACGGCAGCATCGCGGAGAACATCAGCTACGGGCGGGCGGAGGCGAGCGAGCGAGAGATCATTGCCGCGGCGAAGGCGGCGAATGCGCACGACTTCGTCCTGCAGTTGGCGGACGGCTACGACAGCCAGGTCGGCGAGCGGGGCGTGCGGCTCTCCGGCGGGGAGCGCCAGCGCATCTCCATCGCCCGCGCGATCCTGCACAACCCGCGGCTGCTGATCTTCGATGAAGCCACCTCCTCCGTGGATACGGAGACGGAGGTGCAAATCCAAGAGGCGATCGAGCGGCTGGTGGCCAACCGCACGACGTTCGCCATCGCCCACCGGCTCTCCACGTTGCGTCACGCCCACCGCATTGTCGTCCTGGTGGAGGGCCAGATCGGCGAGGTCGGGACGCATGACGAGCTGGTCGCGCTGGACGGCACCTACGCCCGCCTGGTGACGGCGCAGACGCAGATGGGTCCGCTGGCGCAAGTGGCCAGCGAGGGGCACGGGGAGGAGGAGGAGGGACAAGGCGAAGGAGGGGAGGAAGGCGGGGGCGATGAGTGAGCGTGACGGCGGCCGCGGCTACCATCCCGAGGATGTGGTCATGCACGACCCGACGCGCACGCACGCGCGCCTGGACAGCCTGGGGCGGCTGGAGGTGACGCTCCCCGACGGGAGCGTCCACCAGGATGTTAAGGTTGCGCTTGCTTTCCCGATCAGCCGGCCGAAGCGCTTCATCTATCTCCTCGACCAGGAGGGAAAGGAGCTGGGCCTGATCGCCGACCCGCGCAAGATGGAGCGAGAGGCGCGGGAGCTGCTGCTGGCGCAGGCTGACCAGGCCTACTTCATGCCGCGCATCACCGGCATCCGGCGCATTGAGGAGAACATGGGGATCGCGCGGTGGGAAGTGGAGACGGACCGCGGCTGGAGCATCTTCGACGTGGTCGCCCGGAGCGAAAACTCGCACTGGTACGTGGGGCGCAACAAGATCGTCGTTCGCGACGCGGACGGGAATCGGTATCTGATCGAGGATACCACGGCCCTGGACTCCCGCAGCCGACGCATGCTGGATCTCTACTTGTAGGCGCGCGAGGGAGGCGGCCCGGTATGCTTGTCCCTCCTCACCGCCCTGTGCTATAATCCACCGTCTCACTCGCAGCAGGAGGCCTCGCATGTCAGCATCGCCGCACGGCCGGATCCTCATGGTCGTCCTCGTCTGCCTGGTTGCAGTCGGGACGGCGGGCGCCTTCGCGGCCGAGCCCGCCGCCCCTGCCTCCCCGCCTCCCGCCGAGGGTGCGGCCCCCGCTCCCTCCCCGGCTCCTCCGTCCGAGGCCGCGCCGGCCGAGCCGGCGGAGACGGCGCCGCAGGCCCCCGCCGCCGCGGAATCGGCTCCGACCGGCCCGCCCGCGCCGGCCGCCAGGCCTTCGGCGGGATCTCCGGTGACGCCTGCAGGTCTGACCGTTCCGCTCACCGTGCAGTGGATCAAGTCCATGGGGGCCGAACCGGGCAACATCATGCCTCCCCTGGTGCTGGGGGATCGCCTCTTCATCACCCATGGAGGCAGTCTCTACTGCTTCGATCCGGTGACGGGAGCGCAGTACTGGCAGGTGACCGTCAAGGGGGCGAATATCAGCAGTGCCCCCATCGCCTGGAAAGGCACGGTCATCGTCGGGGTGGACAGCGGGCTGCTGCTCGCGCTCAGGCCCGAGGACGGCAAGGCGGCGTGGAGCACCGACTGCGGTGGCTACATCGCGGCCACCCCGGCGATCATCAACGGGGTGCTGGTGGTCGGCTCGGAGCAGACGGTGCTGGGGCTGAATCCCGACAACGGGAGGACGAAGTGGGCCACGACACTGACCTCGGGCGCTCTGGACGGACCGCTGACGGATGGCACCGCCATCTACTTCCGCTGCCTGGACGGGTCGGTGCAGAGCCTCGAGTCCTCCAACGGCCGGTACCGGTGGCGGGTGCCGGCGCCGACCGGGCCGGAGTCCTACCCACCGCTGATGGTAGATCGTCGCGTGCTCCTGGTGGAGGGCAGTTGGCTGTACGCCATCTCTCGCACCGGGGGCGCGGCCTGGTCGCAGCAGATGCCGGCGGGCATCGGGGGGCCGGTGACGCTGCAGGAGGGAAAGCTCTACGTGCCGTGCGTGGACGGGCATCTCTATGTGCTGAACCCGCGCTCGGGACGGGTGCAGCAGCGGGGCCCGGAGTACGCGGTGACCGGCTCGGTGACCGCCTCCCCGGTGGTGACGGACACGCTGGTCTTCCTCGGTACCTCCTCCTCCCTCCTCTACGCGCTCGACCGCGCCACGGGGGCGGTGCGCTGGGTGTATCGCTGTCGTGCCCCCGAGCAACCGATAGATGAGGCCTCGGTGATGGGCATCTACGCGCCCCTGGTGCTGGCGAACGGCCGGCTCGTCGCGCTCTCCGGCACCGGGGATCTGTACTGCTTCGGCGCGGACGCGCCGGACGCGGCCGGGCCGACGTTCGCCGTCCCGAAGCCGGCACCCGGGGACGCGCTTCCGGACGGGTCGCTTACCGTCAGCGTCGAGGTGTTTGACGACGGGTGCGGGGTGGCTGCGGATTCGCTGGCAGCCACCGCGGACGGACGGCCCTTGCGGCTGAGCTTCGATGCGGCCTCCGGCATGGTGCGCGCGGGCTTGCCCAAGCCGGAGGACGGCATTCATCTCATCAAGGTCTCGGCCGCCGACTATCGGGGCAATCAGGCGACCCGGGAGTGGAGCTTCCTCACCGATAAGAGCTTGGCTCCGAAGGAGGTGACCGCGACGACGCCGGGCGGCCAGCCGGCCGCGGGCCGGCCCGCGCAGGGCCGGGGGCGCGGCAGCGGCGGCCCGGGCGGCGGTGGTCCTGGGGGAGGCATGATGGGGCCTGGCGGGCCTGGCGGGTAGGGGCCGGTGGCCCTGGGGCGGAGGGGGAGGTGACCGAGCAACAGGCCTGGCTTGCACTGAACGCGGCGGAGCTGGCCCCGCGGACGGCCTGCGCGCTGCTGGACCGTTACGGCTCCCCGGCGGCGCTGTTCTCCGCGTCCGAAGGCGAATGGGCGGCGGCGGGGCTGAGGCCGTCTGAACGGGCGCGGTTGGGGAGGGCCCGCGACACCGATTTCGCGGCGACCGTGCAGACGATGTCGCGCCTGGGCGTGCACCTGCTGACCATTCGCGACCCGGAGTACCCTCCCCACCTGAAGGAGATTCACGACCCACCTCCCCTCCTGTTCGTGCGCGGGAAGCTGCTGCCCGCGGATGCGCGCGCGATCGCCATCGTGGGCACCCGACGAGCGACGCCGTACGGCC
>Ga0315282_10001727_pt1 | contig 40811 bp, 32 predicted proteins | sample YL17G07_20_MG_FD_203693 | JGI IMG/M metagenome (GOLD analysis project Ga0315282, IMG submission 203693) | Sediment microbial communities from Yellowstone Lake, YNP, Wyoming, USA - YL17G07_20 | ecosystem: Environmental > Aquatic > Freshwater > Lake > Sediment | place: USA: Wyoming | collected...
TGATGATGTGGCGCAGGGCCTGGGCGCAGAAGTCCATGATCCAGCCCATTTCGAAGTTCTTGGGATTGATGTCCAGGCGCTTCAGGTTCCGTTTGGCCAACTGCTCATTGCTGTAGTTGAACTCGTGTTGCAGCCGGGAGGTGGCGGCCACCATGGCCAGGTTGTGGCAGTTCATGATGTTGTTGATGTCGCCGGTGAGGCCCAGGGAGAACTCGGTCATGGGGATGAGCAGCGAGATGCCGCCGCCCGCCGCGGTGCCCTTGACGTTCATGGTGGGGCCGCCGGAAGGCTGGCGGATGGTGCCGCCGACGTTGACGCCCCGTTTGCCCAGGCCCTCGATGAGGCCCATGGCGGTAGTGGATTTCCCTTCCCCCAGGGGAGTGGGGGTGATGGCGGTGACGTCGATGTAGTAGCCGTCGGGTTTGCTCTTCAGGCGTTCCAGGCACTTCAGGTAGTCGACGCGGCCGATTTTCTGGCCGTGAGGGATGCGCTCTTCTTTGGGGATTCCCAGTTTATCGCACATCGCGTCAAAGGGAATCATCTCCGCTTCGGCAATTTCGGCAATCTGCCAGTCTTTCTGTTTAACCGGATCATACTTCGCCATAAACCAAGCCTCCTTAAGGGTGTGTAATTATTGGCTATTTTCCGGACATCGAGAATGGCCGGGGTGGTTACCAAGTAGACCCTGGCCTGATCGTCTCTTGAACAGGAATGCGCCAGGGCTCATACTTTTTTTCACATAGTCCTCCATTTAAACGACCGCAAGGGGGTTTGTCAATAATTTTTTAGCCCCTGAATGCAGTTTGCTTAAAATTCCCCGGGATTTTTATATTTGACAACCCCGGTAATTGGCCATAAGATTAAGTGAATAGTTGTACAAAAGTCGGCTCCAGCTGATTTTGATTGATTTTCCGGCTTCGGGTCTGGTAGAGACTTGCATCATCCCAGCCCCTGGCTGGCTGGTTTGCCAGCGGGGGTCCCGCACCGGCATCCGTCACTGTGGGGGAATCAAGGCGTTTTTTTGCCCTGGATTAACGGGAGAGGAGGAACTTTATGGTCATCGGGGAATCAAAACCCCTGGCGGAAATCCTGGACATGGTCAAGGATTTCAAAAAGATAGTGGTGGCCGGCTGCAAGGGCTGCGTCACCGTGTGTTGCGCGGGTGGCGAGAAGGAGGTGGCCATCCTGGCCTCCGAACTCCGTATTGCCCGCAAGGCCTCCGGCCGCGAACTGGAGGTGCAGGAGTACACCTGTGAACGGCAGTGCGACCCCGAGTACATCGAACCGCTGGACGACCTGGTGGCCGAAGCCGACGCCGTGGTTTCCATCGCCTGCAGCGTTGGGCCCCAATATATCGCGGCCCGTTATCCCTACCTCAGGGTCTTTCCCGGCCTCAATACCACCAGCATCGGCGGCGCCACGGAGCACGGGGTCTGGAAGGAGTTTTGCCAGGCTTGCGGCAGCTGCATCATCGGCGATTTTGGGGCCCTGTGCCCCATCACCCGCTGCGCCAAGCAGCTGCTGAACGGCCCCTGCGGCGGCTCCTCCGGCGGCTTGTGTGAAGTGGGCAAAGGCAGCATCCCCTGCATCTGGCAGCTCATCTACGACCGCCTGAAGAACCTGGGTGAGCTCCACAAGCTGACGGAAGTCCAGTTATATAAGAATTGGTCCACCAGCCGCGACGGCGGGCTGCGCACCACCATACGGGAGGAGTTGAAACAATGACCGCCGAATATGCCGCGGGAAGCAAACTGGAAAAAATCTTCAAAAGTGGCCAAAAGGCGGTGACCGGCGAATGCGGCCCGCCCCGGGGTGCCGACGCCGAGCATTTTCGCCACAAGGCGTCTTTTTTGAAAGACGTCGTCGACGCGGTGAACGTCACCGACAACCAGACCGCGGTGGTGCGCTTCTGTTCCATGGCGGCCTCCAAGATCCTCCTGGAAATGGGCATCGAGCCGGTGATGCAGATGGTCACCCGGGACATGAACCGCATCGGGCTCCAGTCGAACGTCCTGGGGGCCGCGGCCCTGGGGATTAAAAACCTCCTGTGCCTCACCGGCGACCACCAGTCCTTCGGCGACCATCCCCAGGCCAAGAACGTCCACGACATGGACTCCGTCATGCTGGCCCACACGGTGAAGACCATGCGGGACGACGGCAAGATGGTGAGCGGCACCGAGGTCCAGGGCCGGCCCCGCATCTTCATCGGCGCCGCCGCCAACCCCTTCGCCGACCCCCAGGAGTTCCGGGTGGTGCGCATGGGCAAGAAGATCGCCGCCGGGGTGCAGTTCATTCAGACCCAGTGCATTTACAACATGGAGCGCTTCGTCCAGTTCATGGAAATGGCCAATGACATGGGCCTCACGGAAAAGTGCTACATCATGGCCGGCATCACCCCGCTGAAATCCGTCGGTATGGCGAACTATATGAAAAAATTCGTCCCGGGTCTCGACGTGCCCGACTCTTACATTACCCGCCTCCGGGGCGTGCCCAAGGACAAGGCGGCCGCGGAAGGCATCAAGATCGCGGTGGAGCAGATCCAGGAATGCCTGGCCATGAAGGGCATCGCCGGCATCCACCTCATGGCCATCGAATGGGAGGAGAGGGCCCCGGAGATCATCAAGGCCGCCGGCCTCCTGCCCCGCCCCAAGGTGGAGGCGGATTAAGCCTAGTCAAAAGCGAACCTTAGGGCGGGCCTCCGTGCCCGCCGCATTCTCAAAGCCCGGTCCCCACGGACCGGGCTTTTTTTATGGGCTGAGATGTTGTAAGGTAAGGCCGGTAGGGCGGGCCTCTGTGCCCGCCCTACCGAATGTTTTTAAAGTAAGGAGGTTTTCATGGACCGTCCATCTCCTCCCGACAATCCCTTTTCCATCCAGCCCGACACCCTGGCCCTGAAAGAGAAGGCCCGGCAGGAGGGCCTGGAAACGGTGTGGGACCGCTTTGAGGCCCAACAGCCCCAATGCGGTTTCTGTGAACTGGGGCTCTCCTGCCGCATCTGCGTCATGGGCCCCTGCCGCATCGACCCCTTTGGCGACGGCCCCCAGCGAGGGGTGTGCGGCGCCGACGCCGACATCATGGTGGCCCGGAATCTGGCCCGCATGGTGGCCGCCGGGGCCGCCTCCCATTCCGACCACGGCCGGGACCTGGTGAAGACCCTGCTGGCCGTGGCCGAGGGCCGGGCCCCGGGCTACAAGCTCACCGACCTGGCCAAGCTGGACCGCCTGGCCGCGGAATTTGGGCTGCCCGCCCACCTGCCTCCCCTTGAGAAAGCCAAAGAACTGGCCCTGGCCCTGATGGAAGAATACGGCATTAAAAAGGGCTATTTGACCTTCACCCGGCGTCTGCCGGCGGCGCGCCTGACGAAATGGCAACAGTTGGGCATCGCCCCCCGGGGCATCGACTGGGAGATCGCCGAGATGCTGCACCGCACCCACATGGGGGTGGACAACGATGCCGTCAATTTGCTGCTCCAGGCCCTCCGGACGGCGCTGGCCGACGGCTGGGGCGGGTCCATGATCGCCACCGAGCTCTCCGACGTCCTCTTCGGCACCCCCAAGCCCATCTCCTCATGGGTCAACCTGGGGGTGCTGAAGCCCGACCAGGTGAACCTCATCCTCCACGGCCACAGTCCCCTGGTCTCCGAAATGGTGGCCCAGGCCGCCCGGGACCCGGAGCTCCTGAACCGGGCCCGACAGTTGGGGGCCCAGGGCATCAACCTGGCGGGCCTGTGCTGCACCGGCAACGAAGTGCTCATGCGCCAGGGCGTCCCCATGGCCGGCAACCACCTGGTCCAGGAACTGGCCCTGATCACCGGCGCAGTGGAGGCCATGGTGGTGGATTACCAGTGCATCATGCCGTCTCTGGGCCACCTGGCCGCCTGTTACCACACCAAGTTTTTCACCACTTACGGCAAGGCCAAGTTTCCCGGGGCCACCCATCTTGACTTCACTCCGGAAAACGGCGCCGAGCTGGGCCGGGCCATGGTGGCCGCGGCGGTGGAAAATTTCGCCCGCCGCGCCCCTGAACGGGTCTTCATTCCGGTGGCGCCGGTGGCCCAGGTCAGCGGCTTCTCCGTGGAAGTCATTGAACAGGCCCTGGGAGGCACCTGGGAGCCGCTGCTGGACGCCATCAAGGCCGGCCAGATCCGGGGCGCGGTGGGGGTGGTGGGGCTGCAACAACCCTAAAGTTACTCAGGACTACGGCCATGTCAACCTGACCCGGGACCTCATCGCCGGGGACGTCCTGGTGCTGGACACCGGCTGCGCCGCGGTGGCCCATGCCAAGGCGGGCTTCAAGTCGCCCGAAGCCGCGAACCTGGCGGGCCCCGGCCTCAAAGCGGTGTGTCAGGCATTAGGGATTCCCCCGGTGCTCCATATGGGCTCCTGCGTGGACAACACCCGTATCATCAATCTGGCCGCCATACTGGCCGGCGCCCTGGGGGTGGACCTGGATATGCTCCCGGTGGCCGCCGCGGCCCCGGAGTGGTACTCGGAGAAGGCGGCCACCATCGCCTGCTACGCCGTGGCCAGCGGCGTCTTCACGGTCCTGGGGGTGGCCCCCCCCGTGCTGGGGAGCAAGGCGGTCACCGACTTGCTGCTCAGCGGCCTGGCCCCGCACCTGGGGGCCAACTTCGCGGTGGAGCCGGACCCCCATAAAGCCGCTGACCTGATCATCGGCCATATCGAGGACAAACGCCGGGCCCTGGGGCTGGAGGCCCGGTAAGCCACAAAATGTAGAACAGCCGCCCCCGGCTGTTCTATCTGATTTGTTATACCTATCGTCATAATTAATTGGACATGATTATGGTTTTTACCAATGCAATATTTTCCAATTTGTCACCCTGAGCCGTAGGTGAAGGGTCTCTTGATTGCCGGTAAAGACGAGATTCTTCGCCGCCTGCGGCGGCTCAGAATGACAAAAAGGGAACATCGTTGTTCATGTACATAAATTAATGACGCGGTGTATAACTAGGGACGCAATTTATTGCGCCCCATTGGGCGTGATAATTCCCGCCCCTACTTTTCTCCCGGTTTCATGGGGTAGGATCGGCGCGCCCTGCCGGACTTGCCGCAGGAAAAGTAATTGACAAGAACCCTGCAAAAAAGATAGAAGTTATGCCTAGGATATACGAATTGCTGCCCACTTTAACTCAGGAGGAAAAGGATGGCTGAGCCTCTTCAGGTAAGCGACGCTGAATTTGAGCAGGAAATCCTGAAGTCGGATATTCCGGCCATGGTGGATTTTTGGGCCGCCTGGTGCGGTCCCTGCCGGGCCATCGCCCCGGTGGTGGAGGAGCTGGCCCGGGACTATCAGGGCAAGGTGAAAGTGGCCAAGATGAACGTGGACGAAAATGCCAAAACTCCTGCCAAATACGGCATTCGGGCCATCCCCACCCTGATCATTTTTAAAGGCGGCCAGGTGGTGGAGCAGATCACCGGCGCCGTCTCCCGTTCCATCATCGAGAATGCCCTGAAAAAAGCTTTATAAACCTTCGAACCGGCATGCCATCTTGGGATTATGATTTAATCATCATCGGCGGAGGCCCCGCGGGGCTCACCGCCGGAATTTATGCCGGTCGGGCCCGCCTCAAAGCCGTCCTGCTGGAGAAGCTCATCCACGGCGGCCAGGTGATGACCACGGACCTGGTGGAGAACTATCCCGGCTTTCCCGAGGGCGTCTCCGGGTTCGAGCTCAGCGACCGCATGAAAAAACAGGCGGAGCGCTTCGGCCTGGAATTCCAAAACCGGGAGGTCCTGGAGCTGCAGCCTGGCGACCCGGCGCACACCGTTCTGACCGAGGACGGCCGGCTCAGCGCGGGCGCGGTGATCATCGCCACCGGGGCCCATTACAAGCGGCTGGGGGTGCCGGGGGAAGACCGGCTCATCGGCAAAGGGGTAAGCTTTTGCGCCACCTGTGACGGCGCCCTGTACCGAGACCAGGAGATCGTCATGGTGGGCGGCGGCGACAACGCCCTCACCGAAACCCTGTTCCTGGAGCGTTTCGCCAGGATGATTCACCTGATTCACCGCCGCAACCAATTCCGGGCGGCCAAATATCTCCAGGAACGGGTGCTGGCCCTGGACAAGGTCCAGGTCCATTGGGACAGCGTGGTGGCGGAGTTCCAGGGGCAAGACGAGCTAAAAGCCGTCAAGCTCAAAAACGTCAAGTCATTGGCCACCACCGTCCTGCCGGTCTCCGGGGCCTTCATCGCCATCGGCATGGTCCCCAACAGCGCCTGGCTCAAGGACCTCCTGCCCCTGGACGAATGGGGGTTCATCTTTACCGACGTCAACATGTCCACTGATATTCCCGGCATCTTTGCCGCCGGCGATGTCCGGTCCAAACTGGAGCGGCAAATCAGCACCGCGGTGGGTGACGGCACCGTGGCGGCCCTTGCCGCGGAAAGATACCTGGAAGAACTGAAGCGAGGGTGAGATATGACCAGGAAAACCATCGCCAAGTGCCTCCTGCCCCTGATCTTGCTGGCCTTTACCTGTGGTTGCAGCACCATCAAAGGTTGGTTTGGCAAGAAGCCTTCCGACAAGCCGCCGGACATCATGGCCAAAGAAGGCATCACCCAACTGAAAAAGAAAAATTATGACGATGCCATCGAGACCTTTGAAAAGGTCAAGGACCGCTACCCTTATAGTGACCAGGCCCTGCTGGCCCAAATCAAATTGGCGGACGCCTACTTCTACAAGAAGAAGTACGACGAAGCCCTGGCCTCTTACAAGGAATTCGAGAAACTCCACCCCACCAACAAGGCGGTGCCTTATTGCATCTATCGCCAGGGGTTGTGCTACTACCGGCAGCGGTCCACCATCGACCGGGACCAGATTTTCACCCATAAGGCCCTGGCGGAGTTCAAGCGCTTGAAGCAAAAATTCCCCCAGTGTGAATACATGCCCAGGGCGGAGAAATATATGGCCCGCTGCCGCCGGGACCTGGGGGAGTACGAATACTACGTGGCGGAGTTCTACTATAAGACCGGACGCTATTCTGCCGCCCTGGAGCGCTATCAGACGGTGGCCCAGGAATATCCTGAATTCCCCAAGAAAGCCGAGGTGCGGGGACGCATCGAGGAGTGCCAGAAGATCCTGGCCACCGAGGACAAGAAACCCAAACCCGGCTTCTTTTCCCCCATCACCAATCTGTTCGACGTCAAATGGTAAAGACCTTCCTCAGGGGGCGGGATCTGGTCCCGCCCCCGGCAAGACCCTCATAATTCCCTTTTTGCGCCTAGTTCTCCCCCTAACTGCGGCCTTCCAGGTTAAAGCCGGTTGCTTGATCAGCCGATAATTTAATAGGTCCAACCTGTCGGTTCACTCCTTATTAATTAATGGGGCCGGGTGAACTGCGGTGGATTTTAATTTCCATCACCCTCGGCGCCATGGGTCCTTGGGGGCCATGGATTAACCCCATTGCACAACCGGCAGCGGAAAAACCTCGGAGGCCGCCATGAGGCAGCAGCAATTATCCGTAACGTACCAAGCGCATTTGGTCCTCGCCATAGTCGCCTCTCTGCTCATCCTTGGGCTGGGGAGGCCCGTTTGGGGCTCCGATCTGCCGGAAATTAAGCAAAAGGGGGTGTTGCGGCACCTGGGCGTGCCTTATGCCAATTTCGTCACCGGCAGCGGGGATGGGATGGACGTGGACCTGATGAAGCTCTTTGCCCAAGATTTAGGGGTGAGTTACCAATACGTCCAGACTTCCTGGGGAAATGTGGTGGGAGACCTGACCGGGAAAAAAGTCAGACCAAAAGGTGAAGAGGTTGAGTTCGTGGGGGAGGTTCCCATTAAGGGGGATATGGTGGCCAGTGGCATGACCATTCTCGCCTGGCGGGAACAAGTGGTGGATTTTTCCACTTCGGTTTTCCCCACCCAGGTCTGGTTAATCGCCCGGGCCGATTCCTCCTTGAAACCCATCAAGTCCAGTGACCGCCTCGACCGGGACATCGGCAGAGTAAAGGCTTTACTCCGGGGGCGACCAGTCCTGGGAAAGTTAGATACCTGTCTTGATCCAGGCCTCTACGGCCTGGAAAAAGTCGGGGCCAAAGTCATATGTTTTGAGGGAACTTTGAACGAGCTGGCCCCGGCCATCATAAAGGGTGAAGCGGAGCTGACCCTGTTGGACGTCCCCGACGCCCTGATTGCTCTAGAAAAATGGCCTGGAGAGATCAAGGTGATCGGTCCCATTTCCCCCAGGCAGGAGATGGGGTGCGCCTTCGCCAAGACCTCTCCCCAGCTGCGGGAGGCTTTTAACCGGTTCTTCCACCGGATCAAGCAGGATGGGACTTACCTGGCCCTCGTGCGGAAATACTATCCGTCGGCTCCCCATCATTTCCCCAAGTTCTTTGAGGGCTTCAAAAGAAAGTAGCCGGTCAGGTTAGATCTAACCCCAGTGGAGGTTCCGAATTAAGGCTTAAAACTTCATGTCAATTTACAGCTTGCAGGCTGAACCTGATGCCAAGGAGCATTCAAGAGGCTGTTTTCGTAGGGAGGCAATTTATTGCGCCCTAAAAGGGGGCGTGATAGATCACGCCGCTACAAATGTTGCTCTTTGATTGCAAATCCGTATGACTTGGCATGAAGGGTCATTCTGAGCGCCGCGAAGAATCTCGTATTTTTAGCAAGTTGAGACCCTTCACTTCGTTCAGAATGACAGCAAAAACGGGTCTTGAAATAGCTTCTAGGAGAAATACTTGAAAAATCGTGGACAAAGTTATCGTCCATAAAGGTCCGCATGTCACCGCTATTGACCTATCTTAAAAGACAAAACCTTGCGGTTATTGCCATAGGCGCCGTACTCGTCGGCTATATCGCCTTCCTGTTAATGGCCAACTACCACTCGCAGATCGAGTTGCAGAAGTCCGGACTAGAACTGATGCGATACGACACCGAAGAACATGCGGTGGCAGTCAGCTATTTTATCTCAGAGCGGAAGAACGATCTCAAGAATCTGACGGAGGTTCGAAGATTTTCAGCTTTTTTTGAGAATAAGGCCCTGGGCATGTCCCTGGAATATGGTTTGTGGGACAGCATCTTTGACATCACCAAGATGTTCGACCAATTTTTAGAGAGCCGCAGGATAGTTGGGGATAGGATCTATACGAGAATCGCCCTTTTGGAAATTAATGGCGCCGTGCTGGTGGACCGACCGGGGAATAGCTCAAACCCGGCAAATCAACCAAACTTGAAGAAATTTCTCGATCCCGAACCCCCTGACCCCAAAATTATCGTCGAACCTCAGGGACCATTTGGGCAAATAATGGTTTCCATGCCCTATTTCTATAAAGGCGCCTTCTCCGGGCAAGTCATCGCCTGGATTTCCTCTGAGACCATTTACCGCCAGTTCATTAAGACCACCGGTGGAGCTTCGCAGCGTTTATTTACCATCATTAATGATAAGGGGGAACCGTTTTACTCAACAGGGGATTTGCGCCATGAAGGCGTAATTGGGGACCCGTACGACTTTAACGAGCTTTATGCTTCGGCCAGCAGGGAGGTCCACCGGTTTGAGTTGAGCCGGGAAAATGGCTCTAAGGTTGACATGATCGCCATGCGCGTCCCCATCCCGGACACGCCCTTCTTTCTGGTGGGGGTTGCGCCCGCGGCCGAAGTATTGGGCCATACCTCTCCCCGCCAACTCCTGGCGGTCACGGGCCTCTTGGCATTGGCCATTTTGGGCGGGGTGGTGATCATTGTGGTGGTCAATAACCGCAATCTGGTTCTGCACGCCCGCCTGGGGGAAGCTTCCGAGAGAAGGCAGGAGGTGGAAGAAAAGAATCGCCAACTGGAGCAGGAGATCAGGGAGCGCCAACTGGCGGAGCAGAGGCGGCGGGAGAGCGAAGAAAAATACCGGCTGCTGGTAAGCCAGATCCCGGCCATGGTGTTTCAGGGATATGGGGATTGGAGTATCGACCCCCTGGATGAGAAAGTTAAGGTCTTGACCGGTTACTCCAAAGAAGACTTCGAGTCCCGCCGGGTTAAATGGTGCGACCTGATCCCCGCCGAAGACCTGGATTATGCCGCCAAGGTCTTTATCGAGGCCCTGAAGACCGACAAATCCTATGTGCGGGAGCACCGCCTGCGGAAAAAAGACGGGGAAATTATCTGGGTCCAGTGCCGGGGCCAAATCTTCTTGAACGACCAGGGGAAGGTGGACCATATCAGCGGCGTCTCCTTCGACGTTACCGAGCGCCGCCAGGCGGAGGAGGCGGTCCGGGAAGGCGAGCGTTTCCTGGCCGACATCTTCGCCAGCATTCAGGACGGCATTAATATTTTGGACACGGATTATAATATCATCCGGGTCAATCCAACTTTCGAACGCTGGTATGGCCATGCCCTGCCCCTGACAGGCAAGAAATGTTACGAAGCCATTCATGGGCGGCAAGAACCCTGTGAGGTCTGCCCTTACCGGCAAACCATGGAGACGGGAAAGGCCGCTTACAAGGTGACGCCCAGAGAGGGGAAGGATGGGGAAGAGCCGGGTTGGATAGAAGTCTTCACTTTTCCGATAACGGACAGGGCCATGGGGCAGGTGAAAGGAGTGATCGAATACGTCCGGGACATCACGGAACAAAAGCAGGCGGTGGCGGCGTTGCGGGAAAGTGAGGTCTGGCTCAAGACCATCCTGGACAATGTTCAGACCGGTATTCTAATCATCGATCCAGAGACTAAGGTGATAGTGGATGTGAACCCGGTGGCGGCCAAAATGATCGGCACCTCCAAAGAACAGATCGTCGGTTCCTCCTGCCACCAGAACATCTGTCCAGCGGAGAAGGGGAAATGTCCCATAACCGACCTTGGACAAGTAGTGGACAACTCGGAACGGCTCTTGATCCGGGCCGATGGCGAAAGACGCAATATCATTAAGACCGTAGTCCCCGCGACCCTGGGTGGCAGAACCTGTCTTTTAGAAAGCTTCATCGACATCACCGAGCGTCAAAAGGCCGAAGAGGAAAAGACGAAGCTGGAATCCCAGCTGCGCCAGGCGGTGAAGATGGAGGCCGTGGGCCGCCTGGCGGGCGGGGTGGCCCATGACTTCAACAATATCCTCACCGCCATCACCGGCTACAGCGACCTGTTGCTGCTGAACCTGGACCAGCAGGACCCGCAGCGCCAGGACGTGGAGGACATCCAGCAGGCCGCGGAGCGGGCTGCGTCTCTCACCCGCCAGCTCCTGGCCTTCAGCCGCAAGCAGGTGCTGCAGCCGCAGCGCCTGGACCTCAACCGGGTGGTGGCCAACATGGACAAGATGCTGCGGCGCATCATCGGGGAGGACATCGACCTAGTGACGGTCCTGGGGCCGGAACTGGGGACGGTGACCGCGGACCCGGGCCAGATCGAACAGGTGGTCATGAACCTGGCGGTGAACGCCCGGGATGCCATGCCCCAGGGCGGCAAGCTGACCATCGAGACCGCCAACCTGGACCTGGACGCGACTTATGCCCAGCAGCACCTGGAGGTGCAGCCCGGCCCTTACGTGATGCTGGCGGTGAGCGACACCGGCGTGGGGTTGGACCAGGAGGCCCAGGCCCGCATCTTCGAGCCCTTCTTCACCACCAAGGAACTGGGCAAGGGCACCGGCCTGGGGCTGTCCACGGTCTATGGCATCATCAAACAAAGCGGCGGGCTGATCTGGGTTTACAGCGAACCCGGCCGGGGCACTACCTTCAAAATCTACCTGCCGCGGCTCGAGGCGCCGGGGGATGTGGCCGGGTTGAGCCAGGTCCCGGGCAAATGTGAGTGGGGCTCGGAAATCATCTTGCTGGTGGAAGACGAGGACATGGTGCGGCAGGTGGCCCGACGCATCCTGGCCCGGCACGGCTATACCGTCCTGGAAGCCGCGTCCGGTCACGATGCCCTGGTGGTCAGCCGGGAGCATGCGGGCCCCATCCACCTGATGCTCACCGACGTGGTCATGCCCGGGATGAGCGGCCAGGAGATTGCAGAGAATTTGAAACTCCAGCGTCCCGAAATGCAGGTCCTGTTCATGTCGGGACACACGGAAAACGCCATTGTGCACCACGGCGTCCTGGACCCGGGGACCGCCTTTCTCCAGAAGCCCTTCAAGCACGACGTCCTGGCCCACAAGATCCGGGAGGTGCTGGATAACCCGGCCCCGGGGTGAAGAGGGGCAATCCGGGAATCCCCGGGTCGTAGCGCCGGAATACCCTACCTTGACGAACCGGCTTTTCCCATCCCCCTTGAGGGGGGAGGGTCAGGGTGGGGTGAATATCTTTAATGATTCCTACATCTTCCCCCTCCCCCCAACCCCCTCCCACCAGGGGAGGGGGAGTTTCATTCCCTCAGAAGTAATTAATCTGCTCGTAAGACTCAGTACTATAGGCTATTTCAAAACTCCGACTATGCCAGGAAATGTCATTCTGAGCGAAGCGAAGAATCTTGTATTTTTAATAACTTGAGATCCTTCACTGCGTTCAGGATGACAGAAAAATAGGTTTTGAAATAGCTTCTAGTATCTTGTTTCGTAAATTATATGACAAATAATTCGACCAGGTTTCTCCTATAGCTGCTCTTAAGTCCCCCTTTTCTAAAGGGGGATTTAGGGGGATTATTAAGCGGTTATTTAATCCCCCCTTACCCCCCTTTAAGAAAGGGGGGTAATAATCCTGGTTTTAAATGCCATATTAATTATGAAGCGCCCCACTAGTAATTGGTTGCGAAAATCAGCGTAAATAATTGCGAGCCTTCTCAAAGGACAGGACTACATAAAGTCCCCCTTTGAAAAAGGGGGATTTAGGGGGATTTCAAAGGATTATAAAATCCTCCCTAACCCCCCTTTTGAAAAGGGGGGAATAAAAGTGGGTCTCAAATAAGGCGCGAACTTCTGCAATTAAGTACTAGCCTCATACTGATTAGCAATCAATTAGTGGCACCGGCGTCTCGCCTGTCCCGGCGCAGGCTAAAGCCTGCGGCTACCGGAAATCCCCACTTGAATGCAACTCCGTATCAGAATTCATGACGATACGCCTTAGACCCAGCACTAAGAAATCAGGCCGCGGCTCTGGAGCAAGGGCCGGGGGTCCACCAGATGGCGGGTGAACCAGCCCTCGTAATCCTGGGCCCCCAGGGACAGGGCCAGGATCTCGGAGAAGTGGAAGATGGGGAGCTTGGGCTCCCAGGTGCAGCGAATCTCCAGGTTGAGCTGGCACATGGCGCAGGCGGTGACCAGGCACTCGGCGCCGATGCCCACGGCGCTCTCGATGATCTCGTTGACCACCGGGGTGACCACGTCGGCCCGGGCCGCGGACAGGAAGCTGCCGCAGCAGCGATGGGTCAGGGCCTTGGTCATTTCCTGTCCCCCCAGCACTGCCAGGACATGGCCCATCTCCCCCTGGTAGTACATGCCCCGGCGCAGGGCCGGCGGCCGGAAGACGGTGCAGCCGTAGTAGGGGACCAGCTTCAGGCCGTTCAGGGTCTGCACCAGGCAGTTCTGCAAGCGCTTCGGCCCCATCCGCACCAGCACTTCCAGAAAGTGAATGATCTCCAGGTCCAGGGAGATGCGCCGTCCCCAGCGGCGTTCCTGGGCCCGGTGGGCTTCCGGGTCCTCCTTCAGCTTGAGATGGGCCAGACGCAGGTGGTAAAGGCAGCGGGGGCACATGGCCATGAGGGGCCTCTCCGGCGGGGCCAGGGCCAGGTTGCGCACCGCCAGGGAGAAGGCGATGTCCGGGTCCAGAATGTTGGCCGAAGAGGAGCCGCAGCAGTTCCAGTCTTCCAGCTCAATGAGGTTGAGGCCCAGGAGCTTGGAGGCCTCCATCAGGGAGATGTTGGACTCCCGGGAGGAGCTATCCAGGGAACACCCCGGGTAATAGGAGATGTCCGTCAAGTCTTGCATGGCTACCGTCTGGTCCAGTGGGGGATGAACAGCCGGTTGATGTCCTCGATGGCCTTGACCCGGGAAGCCCTGAGGTCCATTTTACGCCTGGCCAGCATCCTGAGGCCCACGTCCAGGTCGGCGAACCACTGGCGCACCCGGGCCTTGTAACGCAGCATAATTCCCAACTTGTGGGCCCGGCCGTACCGCTTAATGGAATGCAGCACCTCCCGGTGAAAGTCCAGGATGTTGGTCTCGGCCACCATGGCTCCTTCCTCCAGGGCCAGACGGCGTACGGTGCTCATGATGGCCGCAATGTCGATGTCCATGGGGCACTGGACCGAACAGGTGTGGCAGCCTACGCAGATCCAGATGGTGGACGATTCCAGGGCTTGCTGGCGCAGGCCGAACTGGGCCAGGCGGATGATGCCGTTGGGAGGGTAGTCCATGGCCTGGACGAAGGGGCAACCGTTGCCGCAGGAGCGGCAGTGGTAGCACCGGTTCAGGTCGGTGCCGCTGAGGCGCTGCAACTCCCGGGCGAAAAAGCGGTCCTGGTCGGCGACTACGATGCCCGCACCGAGTTTAGCGGTGGGGGCTGCGGGTCTGTTCATGTCTCGATAAGATTTGGCTTAATTGTCAACGATATTTAATGATTATAAATATTTAATATATACCTTCTGGGGCAGAAAGCAAGCAGGAGGCCGGGCCTTTAGGACTGGTAGTCACCACGGCACCTGCGGTCATCAGACCAAGGTGCATAATTGGCCGGGTAACCTTAATGATTACAGGCAGCTGCCATAGTGCAGGTTAAATAAAAAAATTAATTGAGAAACTCAGCTATTTCTCCACCAGATGCCGCAACTCCGGCAGACTGGGGTAATGGGTGAGATCGTGATGGATGGGGGTGATGGAGATGTAGCCTGCGGCCAGGGCCCCGTAGTCCGTCTCGGGGTCCGGTGCCTTGCGCTCGTTGATTTCCGCCAGCCAGTAATAAACGTGCTGTCGGGGGTCCACCCGGCGCTCGAAGTGCTCCACCAGGGGGCCGGTGTCCTGGCGGGTAATCCTGACGCCCTTGACCCGCTCCCGGGGCAGGGCCGGCAGATTGACGTTGAGGCAAATGCCGTTGGACCAATGCTCCCAGTCTTGGAGGCGGGCCAGCACCTCCCGGGCCAGAAGCGCCGCGGTGGCGAAATCCGCGTTCTTGTCGTAGGAATTGAGCGACAGGGCCACCCCCTTGACTCCCAGGATGGCGGCCTCGGTGGCCGCGGACACGGTGCCGGAGTAAAGGACGTTGATGCCCACGTTGGGCCCCAGGTTGATGCCGGAGACCACCATCTCCGGCGCTTCGGGCAGCAGTTCCGCCAGGGCGATCTTGACGCAGTCCGCCGGGGTGCCGCTCACCGCCCACCCCTGGACGCCGCCGTCCAGGGCCACCTCTTTAACCCGCAAGGGAGTGGTCAGGCTGATGGCGTGTCCCACCGCGCTCTGCTCGCTCTCCGGGGCCACCACCTTAACGTCCCCCAACCGCTGCAGTTCCCGGTACAGGGCCGTCAGCCCCGGAGCAAAGATGCCGTCGTCATTGGTAAGCAGAATCGTCACTTGCCACAGTCCTTGAATTCAGAAGTAGAGCGAAAAGCCGCAGATAGCTCAATCACTTTGGCGGATTCGGACCCGCCGTGAGCCGGGCCAGGTCATCCTGGATTTCGGCCAGGTTCTTGGCCGGCACCAGGGCCGTCACAGTCTGACCGCCCTTTTGGGCCTTAACCTCGACCTGGTCCCCTTTCTTCCCCAGCTCTTCCAGGCGAAAGAGGGGCTGGTCGTCGCCGCCAAATACCTCCAGGACGTAGGCCCCACTGGCCGGACCGCCGGGGAGCTTCAAAAGGGACCCGGATTCCAGGTTTTGAAGCTTCCAGAGAGCCAGCTCCAGCCGGGCCGCCGGTTGCTTGATTTCGGCCCCCCCCGGTCCCTTGAGGTTCCAGAAATCTTTCCCTTGGCCGGCCGTCCATGATTTTGCCGGGGGCCCCCAGACCACCTTGTGCACGTCCGGAACCGGGCCGCCCCAGAGGCGCCGGTCTTCCAAGGCCGGGGCCGCCCTAGCCATGCCTTCTGCCAACCCCTGGTCCACCAGCACCACCGGGCCGTCCATGCCGTTGCGGGCGTAAACCCCGGAATCTTTCCGGGCTCCCAGCCACAGCGTTTCCGATCCCTTGCCGGTCACCAGGGTCACTTCGGTGCGCGGTGGGGGCGCCAGGCCCAAGGTCCGTAAATTCTTCGGAGGTTGGTCCAGGAATTCCTTTACCCTGGCGGCGTGCAACTGCCGCAGCAGGGCCTCCACCCGGTCGGAACGCACCTTGAAATCCTGCCTGCCGGTCCAGCGCCAGGTCTGGGCTCCGGTCTTCTCCAGGTCCACCTGGGTCTTGCCGGTTTTAATCCTTAAGGCCTTAACCTCACCGGGGTTGAAGGTCAGCAAGGTCTTGTCCCGCAGGGCCGGCAGGGCCTGGTCCAGGGAATCCTTGCTGCCGCTGCTGATCAACAGGACCCCGGGCTCCTGGTCTTTGAGGGCGTAGTAACCCCGGGCTCCCGGAACCTGGCTGCCCAAAGCCAGCCGGTGGGAGACGCCCTGGGCCGTAAATTCTACCACCAGGGAAGGCCGGTCCAGGCCGAAGGCCTTCAGGTCCGGCTGCGTCCCCAGGTCCCGCTCCTTGTTAAGCTGGGCCAGGGTAACCAGCATGGCATCCACGGTGGCCTGGTCGGCCCGGGTCTTCAGGGGCGCCAGCAGGTGCCACTCGTGGTCCTTTTTGACCAGACGCACGGCGGCGCCGCCCCTGACCAGGGCCAGGGTGCCGATCTGACCTTCCTGGACCGTAAAGACCTTTTTGGCCCCCTGCTCCCTGGCCTGCCGTTGCCCCTGGTGCCACCGCAGGGCCCCATAAGCCCCCGCCAGGGCCAGGAAGATGATGACGTAGGGGATGAGGCGCCGGGGGTTCATCGCCGGGCCCGCCGCCGCCGGTACGCCCAGATGCCGGCCCCCAGCATCACCAGGGGAGCCCACCCCAGGCTGGCCAGGAACAGGCCCCAGACCTGCCCCCTCGTCAGGGTGAGAAGTTGGGCCTTCCTGGCCTCCCGCACGGTGATCTGGCTCTCCTCGGACGCCAGGAAGTTCACGGTGTTCAGGAACAGGTCCCCGTTGCCGAAGAGGTTGAAGTAGGCATTGTCGGCAAAATCCACGTCGCCAAAGACTACCAGGTAGGTCTGGTTCTCTTCCCCGGCTACTTTTCCGGCCTGGGCCCCGGGTTTTTCCTTTTCCGGCTTTTGCCCTGGCAGTTTAATTTCGGCCTGCACCCCTAAGGTAAAGGGGCCTTTTTGGTCTTCCTTGGGGTCGAAGGCCGCCTGCCCCCCCTTCATCCAATTCTTGCCCTTCTTCTCATAACTGGTGTTGGTGGTGGTGGCCAGGGGCAACAGGGCCACATCTTTGACGTCCCGGTTCAGCGTCAGGGGGCGGGCCACGGGATAGATGGTGACGATGTTTTGAAAGTCCCTGGTGATAGGGCTGGCCCCATACTGCACCACTATGGGCATGATGGCGTTCACCCCCAGGGCCTGGCTCACCTGGTTGACGTCCAGGATGATGCCGTCATTAAGGCCAACCCCGTACCTGGCCAGCAGGTCCTTCAGTCCCGCGTCTTCAAAGGGTTCCAGCAGCACCAGGAGCCTGCCGCCCCCGTCCAGATAAGACTTCAGGGCGCCGATTTCGTTGCCCAGGAAGGCCTTCTTGGGCCCCACCACGATGAGCACCGCGGCGTCCTGGGGGACCGCGGCCTGGGTCAGCAAGTTCAGGGGCTTGATCTCGTAGCCCTCGTTCTCCAGGGCCCGGCGGGCCACCTGGAAACCCCCCTGGCCGCCCTTGGTGATGTCCCGCTCGCCGTGGCCCGTGAGAAAGTAGACCTGTTTGCGCCCCGGCTTGAGAATCTTGCGCAGGGTGTTGGTAACGGCCTCTTCTTCGGGCTGGTCGGCCATCTGGCGGCGCCCCTGGTACGTCAGCAGCACATTGCCGGGAAAACGGTACCCCGCTTCTTTGGCCTTCAGGGGTTCCCGCTCCGGGTCCACGAAGTGATAGCTTACCTTGGGGTTGTGGTCGACGTAGCGGCTGAGGATGTCCCTGGCGTTCTGGCGCTCCCCGGACCCCTGGGGCAGAAACGCCGTCATGGTGAGGGGCTTGGTCACCTCCTGGAGCAGGGCCTTGGTGACGGCCGACAGGGACTGGGTCTGCCCCTGGGTGATGTCCCAGCGGAGGTGGTGCCAGTTGGTCAGCAAGGCCACCACCAGAAGAATGCCCATCACCAGCAGCACCGAGGCGGCGGAGCTGGCGCCGTAAATTACCCGCCGTTTCTTAAACTGATCTCGCCAAGCCACGTTTATGCTCTCCAGCGCCTGGATTCCAACTGCCGTTTGGTGAGGAAGAGGAAGAAAAAGATAAAACTCAGGCAGTACACCAGGTCCCGGGTGTCGATGACCCCCTTGGTGAAATTATCGTAGTGGTCCAGCAGCGACAGGTACTGGAAGGCCTTTCCCAGGCCGCCGCCGCCCAGCTCCTGGACCCAGCCGATGATCCAGAAAAGCAGCAGCAGGGCGAAACCCACCACCCCTGCGACAATCTGGTTCTCGGTGAGGCTGGAGGCGAAAAGCCCCAGGGCCAGGGCCGAGGCCCCCAGCAATATCAACCCCAGATAGCCGGCCCCGATGGCGCCCCAATCCAGCCGGGTGACCAAGGTCAGGGCCAGGGAATAACTGGCGGTGAAGGCCAGGAAGATCAGGTAAACCAGCAGGGCCGCCAGGAATTTCCCCAGGATCACCGCCCAGTCGCTGATGGGATAGGTGAACAGGAGCTCCGCGGTGCCGGAGCGCTTCTCTTCGGCCAAGAGGCGCATGGTGAGGAGCGGCACCAGAAACAGCAAGACGATGGCCAGGACCGCAAACAGGGGCCGGTAGACCATCTGGGTCGGGTTCAACTGGGCCGCCACCTGGGGGTTGGAGGCCTGCTGGGCCGCCTGCAAGCTGATGATGCTGTAGTAAAGCACGTTGGTGTAAAAGAAATATCCCGCCAGCACCAGGAAGAAAAATCCGGTGATGTAAAAGATGGGCGTGGCGAAATAGACCGTCAGTTCCTTGCGCCACAAGGCCAGACAACCGTTCAGGCTCTTCATGACTCTTCTTCCGTCACCAGGTTAAGGAAAACGTCTTCCAGACTGAACTCGTGCACCTTGAGTTCCAGGAGCTCCCAGCCCTGGTCCACCACGGTGCGGGCCAGCTGGGGCCGCAGCTCCTGGTCGCCGCCGGCCTGCACCAGGAACCTGCCGTCGCCCTGGGGCACCACCTGGGCCACCCCGGCCACCGCCTGCAAGGTTGCGGCCACCTTGGCTTCCGGCCCGCGCACCGCCAGCATCACCCGGGAACCGTGCCCGTGCTGCCGGGAGAGGTTCTCCGGAGTGTCGCTGGCCACGATCTGCCCCCGGTTGATGATGATCACCCGGTGGCAGAGCTGGCTCACTTCCGGCAGGATGTGGCTGCTCAACACCACGGTGTGGGAGCCCTCCAGGTTTTTAATCAGGGTCCGGATCTCCACGATCTGGGAGGGGTCCAGCCCGATGGTGGGCTCGTCCAGAATCAGCAGGGGCGGTTGATTCAGCAGGGCCTGGGCCAACCCCAGCCGCTGCCGGTAGCCCTTGGAGAGGGCGGCCACCATGGTCCGCCGCACCTCTTCCAGGCCGCAGGCCTCGGTAACCCGCTGAATTTCGCTTTTTTCCTGTTTGGCCTCCACCCCCTTGGCCCGGGCCGCAAACTCCAACAACTGAGTCACAGTGAGGTCCGGATAGAGGGAGACGTTTTCCGGCAGATACCCCAGGGATGCCCTTACCTTGAGGGACTCGTTGACCACATCAAAGCCGTTGATCCGGGCCGTTCCCGCGGTGGGTGAGAGAAATCCCGCCAGGACCTTCAGGGTGGTGGTCTTGCCGGCGCCGTTGGGGCCCAGGAACCCCACGATTTCCCCGGCCGCCACCTCAAAGTTGAGCCGGTCGATGGCCAGGGTGGGGCCGTAATATTTGGTCAGGTCCTGGGTTTCAATCATTATTGCCATGTCGTGGGTTCCACCCGTGCACTTACCTGTTATTAACCACAGCCAAACTTAAATTTTAATCATTTCCAAGAGGATGGCAAGGCTGAAGACAGCAAAAAGCTTTTACCGATTATGCCGTTAGCTCCAATGAAGAAGACTGCCGGAGGGAGGAGGTGGCCGCTTAGGGAGTAACCAGCGGAGTTTCCAACTCTCCGGATTCTTCCCCCTCCCCCAACTACAAAGATTCAGTCGGAGTAAAGGGCATAACCATAAAGCTTTTTTTCCGGCTTATTCTCTGCGAGGTGCCGCGGCTGGCTCCCCTGCCTCCCGGAACGCCGCCACGGTGCGGCTCAGGCCGTCGGCCAGGCTCACCCGGGGCCGCCAGCCCAGCTGCTCCCGGGCCCGGGCGCTGTCCAGGACGCTGCGCCGCTGCTCCCCGGGCTTGGGGGGGCCGTGCACCGGCCCCAGGGGCGACCCCGCGTCCTCCTGCAGCATAAGATAAATGGTGAGGATGTCCGTCTCCTGCCCGGTGCCGATATTGAAGATGCCGGCGGCGGGGTAATCCAGAGCCAGGACGTTGGCCTCCACCACGTCCCCCACGTAGACGAAATCCCGGGTTTGCAGGCCGTCGCCGTTGATTACCGCCTGCGCCCCGGCCAGGAATTTTTCGATGAAGATGGCCACCACTCCCGCCTCTCCCTGGCCGTTCTGCCGGGGCCCGTAGACGTTGGCGTAACGCAAGGCGATGGGCACGATGCCGTACTGCCGGTGGTAGAAATGGAGATAATGTTCCACCGCCAGTTTGGCCACCCCGTAGGGGCACTCCGGCTGGGGCAGGTATTCCTCCCGGCCTGGCAGAGGGGCCTCGTCCCCGTAAATGGCGCCCCCGGTGGAGGCAAAGATGATTTTCTTAACTCCCGCCAGGGCCGCGGCCTGCAAAAGGTTCAGCGAGCCCAGGATGTTGTCCTGGGCGTCGGCCACGGGATCGCTCACCGACGCCTGGACGCTCATCTGGGCCGCCAGGTGCGCCATGACCTGGGGCCGCCAGTGGCAGATAAGCCCGTGGGCCTCCCGGGACTTGATATCATAGGGGAAAAACTGGGCGCCGGCGGGCACGTACTCGCGTCTTCCCGTGCTCAGATTGTCCACCACCGCCACTTCATGGCCGGCGGCCACCAGGCGATCGGCCAGATGGGAGCCGATAAATCCCGCCCCCCCGGTAATCAAAATCCGCCGTGTCTCTGCCATGGAAGGTCACTGCCTTTCCGCTTCAAGTGTTTATAATAACTCATTCAGAATTGTGGATGCAATTTTTCCCCTGGCGGTTCACGGTAAAATTACCGCGTTCCGACATTATTTAGTAAAAAAATAGATGAACTTGCTAATTTTCCCTGTTATTATGGCAAAAGTCCTGATAAAGGATTGAGGGGGGGTATGTCAGTACGGTGTTAACCTTTGTCATGCTTGGCAGGTAAAAAAGGAGGGGGATATGACTAAGTGGGCCCGATTCGGAGGATTAATTTTGGGTCTGGTCATCTTGCTGGCGCCGGTGGGGGGCCGGGCGGCGGACAAGCCGGTGTTGACCTTGAAGGAACTGATAAACTTGGCCCTGAAATTCAGTCCGGAGGTTAAAGCATCCAAGAGCGAAGTGGCCCTGGCAACCGAGCAGAAAAACGAAGCCCACGGCTACCGCTGGCCCCAATTCGATGCGGTGGCCACCGGCGGGGTGGTTCCCAATGCCCGCCGGGGCGAGGTGCGTGCAGTTGGCGAAGGCCAAACCCTCTTTTATCGGGATCCTAAAGACAAGCTCCACGGCATGAATATCTTTGGCAATCTGACCTTCGCTCTCTCCCAACCCCTGTATACCTTCGGCAAAATCGCTTTCCGGGAAGAAGCCGCGGCCCGGAACATCAGGGTCAAAGAAGCGGGAGTGGACGCCAAGAAGGGGGAGGTTATTTTACAAGTCTCCGAAGCCTACTATGGCCTGATCCTGGCCGACCAAGGCAAAGAGGCGGTGCAAGACGCCCGCACCTATTTGAATGACACCCGGGAGCGCATCACCCGCATGCTGCGCATCAATTCCCCCAACGTCAAAGAGAGCGACCGTTACCGGCTGGCTTCCTATGAAGGCGCCCTGGAAAAGTTCGCGGCGGAAGCGGATGAAGGCTCCAAGGTGGCGTATCAGGCCCTCAAGGCCCTCAGCGGTGCGGAGCAGGATTTCCGGGTGCCCCAGGAATTGCCCACGCCCACGGCGGCCCCGTCGGGCTTGGACTATTATGTGCGCCAGGCCCTGGAATTGCGGCCGGAGTTCAGCCAGTTGAAGGAAGGCCTGGTGGCCCGGCAGCTCCTGGTGGACGCGGCCAAGGCCGACCGCTATCCCTCTTTCTTCCTGGCGGTGGTGGGCCAGGTAGCCGGCGCTCCCGGCCGGAAATACAATCCCGACCCGTATGTCTACGACTTCTTTAATGATACTGGCGCCTTGCCCATGGTGGGGGCCAAGTGGCACTTTGATTTCGGCATCCTGAAGGCCAAGATCGGCCAGGCCAGGGCCGAGCTGGACCAGTTGCGGTACACCGAAAAGACCGCCCTCATGGGCATCCCGGTGGAAGTGGCCAAGGATTACGGCAAGGTCCAGGAGAATTACAAAGCCTCCGTGGGCATGGAGAAGGCCTATGTCAATGCCCGCCGCTGGCTGGTCACCGCGTTCAGCAACTTCGACATGGGTCTGGGGAAGCTGGATGACATCTTCCTGGCCTTCGAGAGGTATGGGTCCTTCCGGGGGGATTATCTCATGGCTTTGTATCAGTACAACCTGGCAGTGGCCAAGCTGGATAGGTCCACCGGCGCTTACCGGCGTTCCCTGCCGCCGGAGGCTCCCGCCCCGGCCATCAAGCCGGTGAGCAGCACCGCCCCGGCCAAGTAATACCGTTTTCTGTTTTCGGTTTTTGGTTAAAATGAACAAGAAATGTCAATAAATCTGAAAGGGAAAACGGTATAAGATCCCCGCCGGGGACCGGAAACAAATTTGGGGCGGGCCTTAGGTGGCCTGCCCCAAACTTTTTTTAGTGGCGGCCAGGGCCGGGGGAATCATTCGTAAGTATCCCGCCGGCCACCCCGCTAATTCCCCTGCTTTACCAGCCGATGAGGAACAGGCGGGCGTAGACCACCGCCGGGGCGGCAAACAGCAGGCTGTCCAACCGGTCCAGCATGCCGCCGTGGCCCGGCAGCAGGTGGGAGGCGTCCTTCACCTGGGCCTGCCGCTTCAGCATGGACTCAAAGAGGTCGCCCACCAGTCCCACCAGGGCCAGGGTCAGGGAGAGCAGACCCAGCCCCCAATAACTCAGGGGGGGAAAGAGCCATTTCCCCAGGAGGATGCCCACCGCCAGGCAGGCGGCCAGGCCCCCCCAGGCCCCCACCCAGGTCTTGCCCGGGCTCACCTCGGGGTAGAGCTTTTTCTTGCCCCAGGCCCGGCCACAATAAAACGCCGCCGTATCCCCGGCAAACATCACCGCCAGCAGCCACAGGACCCACCATTCCCCCAGGGGCAGGTAGCGCAGCCAGATAAAGTGCCCCAGGAGCAAGGGTAGGTACACGAACCCCAGGGTATTTACCATCAGCTCCTGAGAAGGATTGGCAATATGGCCATAACTGGCCAGATAAAACAGAAAGAAGGCGAAGAGCACCGCCACCAGCACGAAGAGGGGGGCCGAGGGATTGCACAGATTGACGGCTCGCGGGGTGGTGCAAAAGCTCAGGAGCAGCAGGGTCCCCAGCAGAATGGCCTTAACCCGGCGGAGACGGTCGCCCTCGGATTGGAACATCCCCAGGAACTCCCACTGGGCCAGGCCGTTCACCAGCAAAATAATGAGCACAAAAGAGAAGTGGCCTCCCTTAAGGAGCGCCAGCAACAGGATGGGCAGGATGATCAGGGCTGTGAGCCACCGGCGTGCGTGCACTGGTTCCCCCCTTGTTCAAAGCAGGGGCGAAAAGGGGAAAAGAAAAATGACCGGGAATTTGTCCTTTTCCCCTTTTCGCCGGAATTTCTTGTCAATCTTGTGGTTGCGTCTGGGACCGCCATATAAAGTAGAACAACAGCAGGCCGCAGACCACGGCCAGGCCCAAGGCCGTCAACTGGGTCAAGGGCATCCAGCCCCACAACACCGGGCCGCGGTAATCCAGCGGGCTGCGGAAAAACTCTACCACGAAGCGCACCAGGCCCGCCAGGCTGAAATAGGTAAGGAGCAGCTGCCCGTCGAAGCGCTTTCTGGTTCTGAGCCGGCAAAGGATGCCGAACACCCCCAGAGCCAGAAAAGCCTCGTACAGCTGGGCCGGATGCAAGGGCTCCCGCACCGGGCACAGGGTCTGCGGGTTGGTGAAGGTCACGGCCCAGGGGAGATGGGAAGGGGCGCCATAGCAGCACCCGGCCATGAAGCAGCCGAGGCGCCCGAAAAACTGGCCCACCGGCATCCCCAGGGCCAGGGCGTCCAGGGTGGGCCGCCAGGGGAGGTTGTGGCGCCTGAGGTAATAGAAGACCGCCGCCAGCGCCAGGACCACGCCGCCGTGGAATACCAGCCCCCCCTCCCATAAAGCGAAGATTTTCAGGGGGTTGGCCAGAAAGTGCCGCAAGTCCAGGAGGACGTAAAGCAGGCGCGAGCCCACCAGCGCCGCCAGCACCGCGTAGAAACAGAGGTCGTAAAATTTCCCCACCGGCAGGCCCAGCCGCCGGGCCTCCCGGGCCGCCACGTAGATGGCGCAAAGAAAGGCCATGGCCAGGAAAAACCCGTAAGTAAAGACCCGCAACGGCCCGTATTCAAACAGTACTGGATACATTGGCCCTCTTCTCTTCCGTCAAGATTACCCAGACCAAAACTCCGGCCCCCAGGCAGACCAGGCTGTCCGCCACATTGAAGGCCGGCCAATGGTAGCGCCCCCAATAGAAGTCCAGAAAGTCCACCACCTCGCCCAGGCGCAGCCGGTCCAGCAGATTGCCCAGGGCCCCGGTAATGATCAGGCTGTAGCCCAGGACCGCCTGCCATTGGCCCCGGGGCAGGCGCCACCAGAGATAGCCCACCACCGCCAGCACCAGGGTGGTGGTGCCGATGAAGAACAGCCGGGCAAACTCCACGGACCAGTTGGACAGCAAGCCGAAGGCCGCACCCTTGTTGTGCACGTGCACCAGGTTGAAAAAGCCCTGGACCAGGGGAATCTGGGCCCCCAGAGGCAGGTAGTGGAGGACCAGCAGCTTGCTTACCAGGTCCAACGCCAGTCCCGCCACCAACACCGGGATGAGGATGGCCAACTTGCGGTCCAAGTTTTAGGCCTCCAAGACCTGGCGGCAGCGGCCGCAGATTTGCGGGTGCCGGGGGTCTTCGCCCACCGAGGTTAGGGTGAACCAGCAGCGGACGCACTTGCTTCCCGGGGCCGGCTCCACCTGGATCCGCAGTCCCGGGACTTCCTGCCCCTCCAATCCTTGGCCCCCCGGGGCCACCACCAAGTCCGCCACCTGGGCCAGGGTTTTGAGCTCCGCCGCCTGGCCGGTCAGCTTCGCCAGGAGTTCCCCCTGGGCCCCCAGCACCACCCGGGCCTCCTGGGCAGTGGCCAGGCGCTTGGTCTTGCGGGCCTCCTCCAGACCCCGGTTGATGTCGCTGCGCACCTTCAGCAAAAAGTCGTATTTCGCCAGCAAGGCCTCATCGGGGAACCCGGCCGGCGGCTCGGGAAAGGCCGCCAGATGCACGCTCTCCGGGCGGCCCTGGCCCGGCAGGTATTGCCACACTTCCTCGGCGGTGAAAGAGAGGATGGGGGCCATGGCCGCCGTCAGGCTCTGGAGCAGGTCCCACAAGGTAGACTGGGCGCTGCGCCGCGCCTGGGAGTCAGCCCGGGAAACATAGAGGCGGTCCTTCAAGATATCCAGGTAAATGGCGGACATCTCCACCGCGCAGAACTGGTGCAGGCGGTGGTAGGCCAGATGGAACTCGTAATCCCCATAGGCCTTTTTGACCCGCGCCAGCAGTTGGGCCAGCCAGGACAGGGCCAGGCGGTCCAGCTCCTGTCTCTGGGCCGGGGCCAGCCAGTGTTGCTGCGGATCGAAGTCGTAGAGATTCCCCAGCATGAAGCGGGCAGTGTTGCGGAAGCGCCGGTAGGCGTCGGCCAACTGCTTCAGGATGTCTCCCGAGAGGCGGACGTCGTCCCGGTAATCCTCGGCGGCCACCCACAGCCGCAGGATTTCGGCCCCGTACCGGTCCATGACCTCCTGGGGGGCAATGACGTTGCCCAGGGACTTGGACATCTTGCGGCCCTCGCCGTCCACCACGAAGCCGTGGGTCAGCACCCCCTTGTAAGGGGCTGCTCCCCTGGTCCCCACCGCGGTGAGCAGACTGCTGTGGAACCAGCCCCGGTGCTGGTCCGAGCCCTCCAGATAGAGGTCCGCGGGCAAGCCCAGGGCCGGGTTGGGCTCCACCACCGCGGCCCAGCTCACCCCGGAGTCGAACCAGACGTCCAGGATGTCCGTCTCCTTGGCGAACTCGCCGTGGCCGCAGGAGCAGCGAGTGCCGGCCGGCAGCAGCTCCGCCGCAACGCGGTCAAACCAGAAATCCGCCCCCTCGCGGCGCACCCGCTGGATGAGGCCGGCCAAGACTTCCTGGGTTAGGAACACCGCCCCGCAGCCTTGGCAATGGAAGGCCATGATGGGCACCCCCCAGGCCCGCTGGCGGGAGATGCACCAGTCCGGCCGCCGCTCCACCATCTGGTAGATGCGTTCCCGGCCCCAGCGGGGAATCCAGGTGACCTGGTCGATGGCCTGGAGAGCCTTCTGCCGCAGGCTGTGGTGCTCCAGGGAGATGAACCACTGCTCCGTGGCCCGAAAGATGATGGGCTGCTTGCAGCGCCAGCAGTGGGGATAGCTGTGGGTGGTCTCCTCCGCTTTCAGCAGCTTCCCCTGCCGGGAGAGCAACTCAATGATGCCGGCATTGGCCACCCAGACCTTTTGGCCGGCGAACTCCGGCACCTCGGAGGTGAACTTGCCGTGGTCGTCCACCGGCGAGTAGGGGGCGAGCCCGTATTTCCGGCCGCTGTCATAGTCCTCCTGACCGTGCCCTGGCGCGATGTGCACCAAGCCGGTGCCGGCCTCCAGGGTGACGTAATCGGCCAGGATCACCTGGGAAGTGCGGTCAATCCAGGGATGGCTGCAGACGGCCCCTTCCAGGCGCCGCCCGGGAAGGCGCAGGATTTCCTTCCCCTTCAGGCCCCAAAAGGACAGGAGCCCCTGGGCCAGCTCCCCGGCCACCAGCAACACTTCCTCCCCCACCTCCAGCCCGACGTATTCCAGGTCCGGGTGCACCGCGATGGCCTGGTTGGCCGGCAGGGTCCAGGGGGTGGTGGTCCAGATGACCAGGGAGACCTGGCGGCCGCCCAGCTCCGGCACCTGGGACGGCGGACTCGCCAGGGGGAATTTCACGTAGATGGAGGGGGTCCGGTGCTCCTCGTATTCCACCTCCGCCTCGGCCAGAGCGGTGCGGCAGGTGGCGCACCAGTGCACCGGCTTTTTGCTGCGGTAGACGGCCCCGCTGAAAAAGAAGCGGCCATATTCTTCCAGGATTTCGGCCACGTAGGCGTTATGCATGGTCAGGTAGGGGTGGGCCCAGTCCCCCAGCACCCCCAGGCGCTCAAATTCGGCCCGCTGGATGCCGATGAACTTCCGGGCATAAGCCCGGCAGCGGCTCCTAATCTCCACCTGGGACAATTTTAACCCCTCGGCCTTCAACTCCTTGTCCACCTGGTGTTCGATGGGCAACCCGTGGCAGTCCCAGCCGGGCACATAGGGGCAATCAAAGCCCATCATCTGCCGGGACTTGATGATAATGTCTTTCAGAATCTTGTTTAAGGCGTGCCCCAGGTGAATGTGGCCGTTGGCGTAAGGAGGGCCGTCATGCAGGACAAAGCGGGGGCGCCCCTGGCCCTGGGCCCGGATCTTGCCGTAGAGGCCCATCTCCTCCCAGCGCTTCAGGATCTGGGGCTCCCGTTGCGGCAGGTCCGCTTTCATGGGAAAATCAGTGCGGGGCAGGTTGAGGGTCTCTTTATAATCCATCCACAGGCCTCCAAGCCAATTAGATCACTTTACCATATCCCATCGCCTCATAAAATCAATAAGATGCAAAGGGGTGCCACTCTTTCCTCTGATTAGCCCTGGTACAGTTGCCAGGGCGAAGACGACAAAAATGTAGGCTGGGCACGGCCCACCGGCTGAAGGGTACGTATGGCGCACCCTTAATCCAAGCTCCCCATAAGGGATTGGGGGCTATTGACCGGCAGGCTGACTTTCGGATAAGATTAGCCATGCGTCGCGCCATCATCGCTGTCCTCCTGTCGACCCTGGTCTTTCCGGGGCTGGGTCAACTCTATAACCAGGACCGCCGCAAAGGCATTTTCCTGGTCCTGGCCGCCAACGCCCTGTTGGGGCTGCTGCTGTTGGTGACCTTGATGCTGCTGTCCCGGGAATACACCGCGGTCTATTACCCCAGACCCCTCACCCTGGAAATCTTCCAGAGCCTGCTCCTGGATACCGTGGCCAGTCCCCTGTTTTGGCTCCCCTTCGGCCTGCTGCTGGCTCTGTGGGGCTACGCCGCGGTGGACGCCGGACGTCGGGCCAACTCGGTCCAGAAGGAAGAATCATGAGCGCTGGCGACCTTTTCTGGCTCGCCTTACTAAGCGCGGCCTTCTATCCCCTGATCAAGCAAAAGGTCCTGGAGCTGGCCCGGAAACGCCTGCTCTCCCAACTGGAGCAGAAGCGGGGCTCCCGGGCCATTCTGCTGGTGCACCGCCAGGAGACCATGGCTTTGTTAGGCCTCCCCATCTTCCGGTACATCGACATCAACGACTCCGAGGAAGTGATCCGGGCCATCCACCTTACCGACCCAAAGGTGCCCATCGATTTCATCCTCCACACCCCCGGCGGCCTGGTCCTGGCTTCCCTGCAGATCGCCCGGGCCCTGAGCAAACGCCCGGGAAAAGTCACGGTCTTTGTGCCCCATTATGCCATGTCCGGGGGGACGCTCCTGGCCCTGGCCGCCGATGAGATCGTCATGAGCGAGTTCGCGGTGCTGGGCCCGGTGGACCCCCAGGTGGGGCAGCTGCCGGCCGTGTCCCTGCTTAGGGCGGTGGCCAAGAAGTCCGTGGACGAACTGGATGACCAGACCCTCATCCTGGCGGACCAGGCGGAAAAGGCCATCTCCCAGGTGCGCGGCAGCCTCACCGAATTGCTGGAAAAGAACCACCCCCCGGAGAAGGCCGCAGAACTGGCCCGCCTCATGGTGGAGGGCACCTGGACCCACGATTTTCCCATCACCTTTGAGACCGCCAGATCCCTGGGTTTCCCGGTTTCTTCCGAGATGCCCAAGGAAGTCCTGGACCTGATGGCCCTTTTCCCCCAACCCATGCGCCGGGTGCCGGCGGTGGAATACCTGCCCTACCCCCGCCGCCAAAAACCATCCTGAAAAAGGGTGGTAGGGGCGCCATTCATGGCGCCCGCCCCGGCTCTGGCCATCGTGGCCAGGTTTAAGGCGGGCGTGATAAATCACGCCCCTACCATGGCAGAATCATTCTTAATTATAGAAACTTAACAATTTGGGAAAGGCAATCATGAGACAATACCTGCTGGATGAAATCAGCAAGGGCGATATTCCCCCGGTGCGGCAGTATCTCAACGAGCACGCCACGGCCTCCCGCCTCGACGATATCTGGTGGGTAGATTTGCCGGAAGACCTGCTGAACCCGGAGCAGTTCTCCCACCGGGACTGCCGGCCCTTCCGCTTCGCGGTGGAGCTGGGGGAGACCTTCGTGCGCTTCGAGTTCCTCATCCGCAGCCAGCAAACCATGCGCTGCGCCTGCATCGGCTACGCCACCCGCGTCCAACGGGACTTCATCCTGGCCTTCGCCGACCGGCTGGTGGAGGATTTGGCGCTGAGAACTTGAAAGGAAGGTTAAGAGCTTCCGCCCAACTGAAATCATGGGCGGGATTCGGGGAATTATGATAGGGTCAAAATATATTAAAGTTTTACTGCAATTGATAAGTTTTTATTTATAGCAGGTATCTTTAACCCAAATAGAAAAAGCGGCCCCTATTATGTGGTAATTGCAGGTTTTCGGCACAAATAAAAGCAAGCGGCCGGGGATGATGCGAGCGGGGCAATGTCGGCGCTATGCCACACAGGCCGATATCTCACCGGAGTCCGAAGTTAAGGCACGAACCGAATGGCACTACCTGCATAAAACTGATGATCTCTATGCCGCCTAGAGCTACATTGTCAATAATGAAGTTTATTAACAATCCAATTACCTAGAAAGTTACTCATTAACACAATTAAAAGTGCAATTATTATATGATCAATTATAGCTCTGTAAGGGTTCATTTTTTTATGCAGAGCTATTATATAACTCATAATTGCTAAAATCATTAAACCAAAGATTATTGAAGAAATTACCGCTAGGCGTAATGGCAATAGAACGACTAGAAAAATGAAAATCATGGAAACTAAAAATCTTGTTATAAAATTTGTAAATGAATATAACCAAACCTCTTTTCCTTTTAGGCCTTCTGCTTCTTGGTAGATATGGATGCCTAAGGTATCAGAGATATTATCAGCAATAGCAATAACTAATATACTTGCTACAATATTTAACTTGGCGTTAATACTGGTTTCTAAACCTACAACCAACGCCAAGTTTGTAATAATTGCAGAAGTGCTGCCGAAGAGAAATTTATTTTTTTGAGATTGAAATCTTTTTTCCATGGAAAAAACATTATTTTAAGAATTTCTTTGGCGGAACCACGCTTAGTCCATTTTTAGCATATTTGGCGGATAAGGTCCATATCCGCTTCACAGATCGTAACCCTCCCTAAACTCCCAGATTCCTTAAATTGAGCATTACCAACACCTGTTCGCCAAAACGGTCTTCTAACACTTCTTCCTTGCTCGCTGGGATGGGTGGAGGCTGTGCCTTCAAATTCAAGATAAGAAATTCGTATGGAAAGATTTTGGGAGCCGCGAATTTGGCGATATCTTGCCATTTATCGACACCATTCAGTTTTTCAGTAGATCACCTTGATATCTAAAAGATTTGCCTCTAAAACCCATGTCAGAAAAGCCTCTCCTGGTCAATACGGCGACATGGTGTACTTCTGCTCGGCCTGGGGCACGTACCATTGGTCGAAGTTGTAGTCGATGCCCGCGGCCGCGGGTTTGATGCCCCGGAAGCGCTTGCTGATGGCGGGCAGGGCGTCGGGGATAAACAGGAAGGTGTAGGGCTGGTCCCGGGCGATGATCTCCTGGAGCTTGAAGTAGGCCTGGCGCCGCTTTTCCTGGTCGAAGGTGTGGCGGCCTTCATCCAGCAGGGCGTCCACCTCGGGGTTCTGGTAGTGGGTGAAGTTGAGCTCTCCGGGCTTGGTCTTGGTGGAGCTCCAGATGTCGTACTGGTCCGGGTCCAGGCCGGTATTCCAGCCCAGGATCACCGCCTCGAAGTACCCCTTTTCGATGAATTCCTTGACGAACACGGCCCACTCCACGGTGCGGATCTTCACCGGGATGCCCACCTCCCGCAGGCGGCGCTGGATGATCTCCGCGGTGCGCTCCCGGATGTCGTTGCCCTGGTTGGTGAGGATGGTGAACTCAAAGGGCCGCCCGTCTTTGACCAGGATGCCCTCCGGGTTGGGCCGCCAGCCCGCTTCGGCCAGCAGGGCCCTGGCCTTCTCCGGGTCGTAGGAGAAGCGCTCCACCTTGGGGTTGTAGTACCAGGCGCCGGGCTTGTAGGGGCCGTAGGCTTCCTCTCCCAGGCCCATGAGCACCCCCTCGATGATCTCCTGCTTGTTGATGGCATGGGTCAGGGCCTGGCGCACCCGACGGTCGGCGAACCGCGGGTCCTCCAGGTTGTACCCCAGGTAGACGTAGGAAAAAGGAATGTAGCGGTACTTGTTGTACAGGCGGGCAAACTTGGGGTAGGCCGTCTGCCGGATGTATTGCAGGGGCGTGAGGCCCATGCGGTCGATGTTGCCGGCCTTCAATTCCAGGAACATGGTGGCCAGATTGGGTTTCACCTGGTAAATGTAGCCGTTGAGATAGGTGCGGCCCTTGAAGTAGTCGGGGTTATCGGCCAGGGTGATCCGGTCCCCGGCCCGCCACTCCTTGAAGATATACGGGCCGGTGCCAATGGGGTGGCGGCCCAGGGGGGACTGGGTGAGGTCCCGGCCCGCCAGCAGGTGCCGGGGCATGATGGCCAGACTCCAAGTGCCCAGGGCCGGGGCAAAGGGCTTGGGGTAGGTGACCCGAAAGGTGTAATCATCCACGGCTTCGGCCTTCTTCACCTGGAGGTAATCGCCGGAGTAGGCGGTGGGGGTCTTGGGGTCCACCATCGTCCGGTAGGTAAAGAGTACGTCCTGGGCGGTGAAGGGGGCACCGTCATGCCACCTGACGCCCTGCCGCAGCTTGAAGGTGATGGTGAGGCCGTCGGGGGAGATGTCCCAGCTCTCCGCCAGGTCGCCTACGATATTGAGGTCGCCGTCGTATTTCACCAGGCCGTTGTAAACCAGGCCGATGATGGTGTGGGAGGCGGCGTCCGAGGCCAGGGGCGGCAGCAGGGTGGAGGCGTCGCCGATGGAGGCGTCAATGAACAGGTCGCCGTACGCCGGGCCGCTATCGGGGCCGCCGTAAGTCTTCTCCGCCTCCGGGGGCGAGCAGCCGGAAAGCCCCCCGGCCAGGACCCCCAACAGCAGGATGAGCCCCATGGATCCGCGGAGGCTCTGGGCCAACCCGCCTATAAATTTACTAACAGAAATTCTCCCCCTCCCCCGAGTGGGAGGGGGTTGGGGGGAGGGGGAGGGGGGCATTGGCCTTTCTTTTCTCTTGCCCAAAGTCCACCTTTTGGATAAATTTATAAAAGTCGGGACGTGGCTCAGCCTGGTAGAGCACAGCGTTCGGGACGCTGGGGTCGGAGGTTCAAATCCTCTCGTCCCGACCATGTCATCCCTTTGGCACCCCTATCTCAGCTCAGGATATCCCGCTTCATCCGCTCGAATTCGTCCCTGGTGATCTCGCCTTTGGCGTAGCGCTTCTTCAGGATGTCCAGGGCGCTTTCGGGGGCCTGCCCCGGGCCGGGTTCTCAGGGTCTCCGGGTGCTCCGGCGCCCAAAAATCAGGTAGAGGACCACGGCGATGACGATGATCCAGAAGAGGGGCATCAAGATGGGGAACCACCAGATGGGCCAGTACCAGTAGAATTCGTGGTTCATTTGCGGTTCTCCCGTTAAGAGAATTCGAGGGATAGGTTAAGGATGGCGGGCACGGAGGCCCGCCCCACCGTTAGAAAGGTTATTTTGGGTGGGGCGGCCGTCCCTGGCCGTCCCCCTCACCCCGACCCTCTCCCCCCGCAAGCGGGTGGAGAGGGGGAAGTTAGCAGATGTCGGCCCCGGAGGGGCAGTGGGTGCCGCCCCCTGCCTCTACCCCTTACGGGATTGGGGAGGGGGTGTGGGGGAGGGGTAAGGGCCACTTACGAAAAAGCCCTTAGCCCCTCCCCCAAATCTTTCTTTCCCCCTTTCGCCCCTCCTCCCCTAGCGCCGCCGCCAGCGGGGGCCGGTGGGGGTGTCGGTAATGTCGATGCCCTGGGCGGCCAGTTCTTGCCGGATCTGGTCCGCGGCGGTCCAGTCCCGGCGCTGCCTGGCCTCTTCCCGGGCCTGCAGGCGGGCTGCGATCTCCGCGTCCGCGGCGGGCGCGGCCTGGGGCAGGTTCATGACCCCCAGCACTTCGTCCAGCTCCTGGAGCCGGGCCAGGATGGCCGCGGCCGCTTTGGGCCCCAGGCGCCCGCGGTCGATTTCCGCATTGAAATCACCCGCCAGGGCGAAGAGGGCGGACAGGACCCGGGAGATATTGAGATCGTCGTCCAGGGCGGCGGTGAATTCCTTTTTCAGCTGGAAGAGGCGCTCTTCCACGGCGGCGCCGGTCTGGTCTTCGCCGGTGGCCAGGCTGAGGCGCTCCAGAAAATGGTCCAGGCGGGCCCGGGAGGCGGCCGCGGCCTTGAGGTTGGCTTCGTTGAAGGCCAGGGGCTTGCGGTAATGGGTGGCCAGGAGAAAGAAGCGCACGTCTTCCCCCCGGTAGCCTTTATTTTCCAAGTCCCGCACCGTGACCCCGCCTTCTTCTTTCAGGGGCCGGCCGTCCCGGAGGACCCGCTCGCAGTGGAGCCAGGCCCGGGCCAAGGGTTTGCCCGTGGCCGCGGCAAACAGGGTGTTCTCGTTTTCGTCGTGGGGGAACAGGGATTCGACGCTGCCCACGTGAAAATCCACGGTTTCGCCGGGATGTTTCAGGGCCATGGCGGCGGACTCCAGGTGCCAGCTGGGCCGCACCTTGCCCCAGGGGGTGGAGTAGTAGAGGCCCTTTTTCAGTTCCGCCAGCTTGGCCCGTTTCAGCAGGGTAAAATCCCGGGGGTTCTCCTTGGCGTACTCGTCCAGGTCCACGGTCTTCCCCACCCTGATCTTGCCCAGGTCCACACCCGAGAGGCGGCCGTAGTCCTTAAACCGGGAGATGTCGAAATAGACGGACCGCAGCTTTTCGTAGGCGAAGCCCTTTTCCAGCAGCTTGCGGGTGAGGTCCATCATCTCCTCGATGTGCTCCGAAGCCAGGGGATATTGGACGTCGGTGCGGATGCGCAGGGCTTTGAGGTCCCGGAAGAATTCCTGGCGAAAGCCTTGGGTGAACTCCTGGAGACCCTGGCCGGCCGCCGCGGCCCCGGCCAGGGCCCGGTCGTCCAGGTCGATGAGGCTCACCACCTGGTGCACCTTAAGGCCCCGGAAGGTGAGGTAGCGGTTCAGGAGGTCGGCCACCGCCAGGCGTCGGGCCACCCCCAGGGAGACTCTGGCGTACAGGGCCGGACCGTCGGCGAAGATAAAGGCTTCCCCCGGCCGCCGGGGCTCAAAGGCTTCCTTGGCCCGGGCCATGGTGTTATAGAACTTGAGAGTGGGGACCGCCTTCTCGGCAAAGAGCGGGGTGGAGAGGTAGCGCTCGCCGCTGTCCGGGGCGATGGCCACGATGAGGCCGTGCTCCAGCTCCCGGGCCTTGCGGATGGCTACGGCCACCGCGGCTCCGGAGCTCATCCCCAGAAAGAGGCCTTCCTGGCGGGCCAGCCTCCGGGTGGTCTCAAAGGCCTCCTCGTCCTCGATGTGGACGATCTCATCGGCCAGACCTTTTTCAAAGATCCCGGGCACGTAAGACTCTTTCAGATTTTTCAGGCCCTGGATGGCGTGGCCCAGGTAGGGCTCCACTCCCACCACCTGGATGGCGGGATTGAACTCCTTCATGAAGCGGGTGAGCCCCATGAGGGTGCCGCAGGTGCCCATGGTGGCTATCACCATGGTGACCCGCCCGGCAGTCTGCTCCCAGATCTCCCGGGCGGTGGACCGGTGCGACTCCGGATTGTGGGGGTTGTTGAATTGGTCCGCCAGGAAGTACTTTTCCGGGTTTTCCCGGGCCAGGCGGTAGACTTCTTCGATGGCGCCGTCTGTCCCCTGGTGGGCGGGGGTGAGCAGGAGTTCCGCGCCCATGGCCTTGAGGATCCGCTTGCGCTCCAGGGAGGCGGACTCCGGCATGGTCAGCAGCAGGCGGTAGCCCTTCACCGCTGCGACCAGGGCCAAGCCGATGCCGGTGTTGCCGCTGGTGGCCTCGATGATGGTCTTATCCGGGGTCAATTCTCCGGCGGCCTCCGCGGCTTCGATCATGGCGTAGGCCGGTCGGTCCTTGACCGAGCCCCCGGGGTTGAAATATTCCAGCTTGACGAAAATCTCCACCTGGGGGCTGGGATTAAGCCGGTTGAGGCGCACCACGGGAGTGCGGCCAATCAATTCCAGAATGTTATCTGCCTTGCCTTGCATCTCCGTAACCCGGGCACCCGGGGGAGCCAGGCCCCGGCGCCCCCCGCGCCCTTTCGCTAGTCTCGGCCCTCCACTTCCCCGGCCAGAAAGTTGTTGATCAGGTTGATCAAAGTGAGAATAAAGAAGCGGCGGGCCTCCGGATTCTCTTCCAGAACCGTCATCAGACGGTAAATCAGGGAGATGACCACCATCCCGGCTTCTGAAGGCGAAATGTTCTCCTGGTTGAAGCGTTCCAGGATATCGTTGACCAGGGGGCGGATTCGCTGCTCCATTTCCTCATCGGTGGCCGCGATCTGAATTTCGGATGCCGTCATGGGCTGGTCCTTTGGGAACTCCCTGAAACATGGATAACCATGTGGTCAAACCTACCATATTCCCTGGTTATTTGCAAACTTAGGGGGGGCTCCTGGGGGGGGCGCAGATTGATTTGAGATAAGTCGGTTCTTCAGGGCGAAATTACCGGTTTGTTTAATTTCGGCATCACCGCGTTCATTTATCTGCACGGTATTTCTCCCAAAGCTGGCATGGCTAAAAAAATAAGTCCCTGAAATATATGAAATTATTATAATTTGATTGAATATGGTATGCGCCTTGCTTAGGTATGGTTGGGCCAGGGATGACACCCCAGTCCCCTAAGCTACTCTGCCAAGTCCGTCCATCATTGATTTTAGCTGCATCAGGCCTGTTTGCCGGCTCCCCCCCGGCAGCGGGACTGAAGGGTTTGGCGGAGGTTGGGGACCCCCCCTCCCTGGCCCGCATCTTTAATTAAAAGCTTTACCAAAGGCTCTCCAGGCAGAGGGTAGGGGCCGACGGCCCTACGTGAATAGGCCTGCGATTCCGACAATATCAGGTTCATAAGCTGAAGCTGATGAACCTCCCCCAACCCCCCTAAAGGAGGCTGGGAGGGGAGTTTGAGGGGCGGGCAGGGGAATCCCTTGCCAAAAATTCCACCGGCCCTCCCCGCAAATGAATATCTCCGCGGTCTTAAATTGATGGGGGGCTGCCCATGAAAGATCAATCTGGGCCCAACTCGACCTTTTTGCAGCTGGAGCAGGCCCGGCAGTTGCTGGACCTGGGTCATCACCGGGAGGCCCTGACCCTGGCCCTGGAGGCGTTGCTCCAGGAGTTGCACCACCTGAGGGCCTCGCTCACGTCCCTGAAGAACTTAACCCAACCCCCACCAGAGGCGCCCCGGCAAGAGCCGCAGCCACCTCCCCCTGGCCGGCTGCCGGGAGAAAAACCGCGGATTCTGCACTAAGAGGTCTTGCCTTAACCTGTTATCGCAAGACGCCGCCGCCGTTGGGGACCCGGCTCAGGGTCTCCGCCGGGTTCCGGGGGGCTCTCTGCCGGCAGCGGAGTTTTACCCTGGCCATCCCCGGCAAAGACTGGTGCCAATTTTTCCCAGCCTTTCTGGCCATAAACCCCGCCGCCGCACCTTGCCAGGTCGGCTGGCCTTCCAGGACGACCGGATCGGTCTTCCCTACCGGTCATCACCATCACTGGGGCTGGGCTGGCCAAGGTCTGAGCCGTTTTTCACTGTTGATTGCCACCTGGGGCCAGATTTGCTAAACTGAAAGGGCCTGCCGCTCCCTGCGGGAACGGGAGGCCAAAATTTTGCCTCAGGAAAGCAAGTCAGTGCCTCCTGACCTTGACAGGCTAAGAATTCAACGGGAGGAAGAGCCCCCCCGGGGGGGCTCTTCCAGGGTCCGTCTCGTGGCGGCCGGGGCCGGCGTGGTCCTGTTGGCCCTGGCCGTTCTTTACCTCTGGGGACCCCTGCAGCCGGCCCAGGAGGTGACGGTCACGGTGGTGTCCCGGCTTTACCCGGCCCAGGCCTACACCGTCTTGAACGCCAGCGGCTACGTGGTCGCGCAGCGCAAGGCCGCGGTCTCCTCCAAAAGCACCGGCCGCCTGGTCTACCTGGGGGTGGAGGAAGGCAGCCGGGTAACAAAAGGACAGATCCTGGCCTCCCTGGAAAACGAAGACCTGGAGGCGTCCCGGAACCAGGCCGCGGCTCAGGTTAAAGAGGCCCAGGCCGGTCTGGAGACCGCCCAGGCGGAGCAGACCGATGCCAGGCTCCAGTACCAGCGCTATAAAACCCTGGTGGAAAAAGAATTGGTGGCCCGCCAGGATTACGACACCGCGGTGGCGCGGTATGATAAGGCCAAAGCCGGGGTGGCCAGCGCCCGGGCCCACATCCGGGTCACCCAGGCCGGCTTGGCCAACGCCCAGGCGGCCCTGGAATATACCTATATCCGCAGCCCCTTTGACGGGGTGGTGACCACCAAGTACGCCGATGTGGGGGAGGTGGTGGCCCCCTTTGGCGCCGCCGCCAACGCCCGGGCCGCGGTGGTGACCATGGCGGACCTGGATTCCCTCATGGTGGAGGCGGACGTGGCGGAGTCCAACCTGGACAAGGTTCGCGCTGGGCAGCCCTGCGAAATCTCCCTGGACGCCATCCCGGACCGGCGCTTCCCGGGTCAGGTGCACATGATCGTGCCCACCGCGGACCGCACCAAGGCCACGGTGCTCACCAAGGTAAAATTTCTGGAGTCCGATGACCGCATCCTGCCGGAGATGAGCGCCAAGGCGGCCTTTCTGTCCCGGCCGCTGTCGCCCGCGGAGCGCAGCCCCCGCCTCACGGTCCCCAAGGCCGCCCTGGTTACCATAAACGGGCGCACCTTCGCCTTTGTGCTGGCCGGGCCCCGGGTAAAGATGGTCCAGGTGCAGCAGGGTCCGGCCATGGGCGACCTGGCGGAAGTGGTCAGCGGCCTCAAGGAGGGGGACCGGGTGGTGCTGCAGCCGCCGGGGAGTTTGCAGGACGGCTCCCGGGTGAAAGTAAAGGAATCATGAGGGAGTCCTAAACGACCAGCACTTGGTTGCGAAATTTAGCGGGATCAATTAGGACCATCCTTAAATCCCAGGAATTCATTAAGTCCCCCTTTGAAAAAGGGGGATTTAGGGGGATTTTCGGAAGGTTAGAGAAATCCCCCCTTACCCCCCGTTAAAAAGGGGGGAATAAAAATGACTTCCCCATAATTCGTGAACTTATGCAATCAAGTACTGCCCCCGCGCCGGTAGTGGAGATTTCCCACCTGTACAAATCCTACCGGCGGGGCAGCCAGGTCCTGCCGGTCCTCCAGGACATCTCGCTCAACATCAACGGCGGCGAATTCCTGGCTCTCATGGGGCCGTCAGGCTCCGGAAAGACCACCCTGCTCAATCTCATCGCCGGACTGGACCGGCCCGATTCCGGCACCCTCACCGTCCATGGGGTCGATCTCAACGGGCTCACGGAAAGCCAACTGGCCGACTGGCGGGCGTCCCACGTGGGCTTCGTGTTTCAGTTTTACCATCTGATCCCGGTGCTCACCGCCTTCGAAAACGTGGAGCTGCCCCTGCTCCTCACCGGTCTGTCCCGCCGGGAGCGGCGCGACCACGTGAACCTGGTGCTGGAGCTGGTGGGCCTGAGCGACCGGCTGCGCCATTACCCGGCGCAGCTATCCGGCGGCCAACAGCAGCGGGTGGCCATCGCCCGGGCCCTGGTGACGGACCCTACCCTCATCGCCGCGGACGAACCCACCGGCGACCTGGACCGGCAGTCGGCCCACGAAATTATGGACCTGCTAACTCAGCTCAACCAGAAATTTCGCAAAACCATCATCATCGTCACCCACGACCCCGAAGCCGCGGGCCACGCCTCCAATGTCCGCCGCCTCATCAAGGGCCAGTTGCTCAACGACAATAACCGGCATGGGTAATTTTGTGGGACGGAGAACCCGCCCCATAAAATTAGTTGGGGGAGGAGGCCAGGGGCCGACGGCCACTTACAATCCCTTCCCCAAATCCCCTCCCCCAACCCCCATAAGTTAGCCTGGGAAGGCGGGCCCAAAGGGCCCGCCTTCCCAGGCTAGATGGCAAATTGTTTGAAGAATTGAGCCCCGAAGTAAAGTATAATATATTAGAATTTGGGCAGAATAACTCCCTCTCCCCCCGCTTGCGGGGGGAGAGGGGTGGGGTGAGGGGGGCGGTGGCACAGGCATCTTGCCTGGGCTTCTTTCGCAGAGATTAAGGAAATGATGACCGATGTCGACCTCCCCAGAAATCGCCAGGGCCGCTTTTATCACCTGGATTGCGGTCCCGGGGACCTGGCGCCCTATATCATCACCTGCGGGGACCCGGCCCGGGCCGCCAAGATCGCCCGTCACTTCGACCGGGTGGAAATCAAGAGAAAGAATCGGGAATTCGTTACTTACACCGGCACCTACAAAAAAATCCCGGTATCGGTGATGGCCACCGGCATCGGTGCGGCCAGCAGCGCCATCGCGGTGGTGGAGGCGGCCCAGTGCGTCTCTCCCGCCACCTTCATGCGCCTGGGGAGCACCGGGGCTTTGCAGGAGAACATCAACCTGGGGGACCTGGTTATCACCGAGAAGGCCTGGCGGGATGAGGACACCAGCCATTATTACGCCCCGGCAGCCGTGGAAGCCCGGGCCCACCCGGCGGTCCTGGCGGCCTTCACCGAGGCGGCCGCGGCCCTTAAGGTGCCTTATCACGTGGGAGTGACCTGCACCACCGCCGACTTTTATGCGGGCCAGGGCCGGCCGGCGCCCGGGTTCCCCATCCTTGACCCCCATAAGGTGGAGAAACTTAGCCGGGCCGGGGTTCTCAACCTGGAGATGGAGATGTCCGTGTACCTGACCCTGGCCGCGGTGTCGACTTTGCACCTCAGGGCCGGAGGCGCCTGCGCCGTCTTTGCCAACCGCATCCACGGCACCTTCGCGGCCCCCGGTCTCCGGGCCCGGGCCGAAAAACGCCTCATCGCCACCGGACTGCTGGCCCTTCAAATCCTGGCCGCGCAAGATCGGGGGAAGGAGGGGGATGGGGGAGGGGGCTAAGGGCCGACAGCCCTTACACTTACAAAAAACTCCCCCAAACCCCCACCCCCAGCCCCCTA
>Ga0315282_10001728_pt1 | contig 40806 bp, 36 predicted proteins | sample YL17G07_20_MG_FD_203693 | JGI IMG/M metagenome (GOLD analysis project Ga0315282, IMG submission 203693) | Sediment microbial communities from Yellowstone Lake, YNP, Wyoming, USA - YL17G07_20 | ecosystem: Environmental > Aquatic > Freshwater > Lake > Sediment | place: USA: Wyoming | collected...
AGACGCGTGTTCGCCTGACACAAAAATACGCAAGCGCTTGCATTTCCCTGCACAGTATAGAGCGGCGGGTTTGAGACCGTGCCCTGTGTATTTGCTGTTTCCAAGGATGCTTTCAGACCAGATACAGCCATGCCGGTGAACGCCGTGGTCCCCACTATGACGAGGATCCCCACGAAGGTCACCCAGGCTACCTCCGGGTTCCATTGTTTCATCCAATGTCTTTCCTTTTTAATTATAGTTTCTTCTTTCTTTGCCATTAGATCAACTCTTGTATGGGCCTACCCGGATTTGAACCGGGGACCTACGGCTTGCTTAGGCCGTTAGGATATTGTGCTAGAACGTGCCATATAAGACTTGCGAATTAGACCACTATAGTCTATTTCGTCGCTCTAACCTGGCTGAGCTATAGGCCCTTTTCAGCCAGCTTTCTATTATTGAGATGAACTAATTTAAATCTCTATGTATATAATAGGTTTATGAGGAAAGAGACTGAACGACAGATTTTCCATCTTGTTCTCGGCACTCTGCTCGCGTCCCTAATCCTGCTGCTCGGCAAGTTCTACTCCCTGGCATTGTTCGGAACGTTGATAGTCGCGGGAATCTTCCTCTCTGAGCTGCTGCACAAGGGGATTAGGGTCCAGCCGTTCACTTGGTTTGTTCAACGATTGGAAAGGGAGAATGTCAGGCCGGGACAGGGGACGCTAACATTCGTCTTGGGCTCTTTCATAGCATTGGTCTTCTTCGAGCCCAATATAGTATTCCTCTCCGTCCTGATACTGGCTTTTGCTGATTCCTTCTCTACCATAGTCGGAAAGGGCATCGGCGTGATCAAAATATATAACGGCAAGACACTCGAGGGCTTCATCGCAGGATTTCTCGCGAGCCTTTTCGTGGTAATCCCCTATTTGAACATGCCTGCTGCGCTTGTCTCTTGTCTGGTCGCTTCTTTGACCGAACTCCTATCGCCGGTGGATGATAATATAGTGATTCCTCCGCTGTCAAGCTTAATTATTTATATTATGACACTCTAAAAAGTTAAAGCGGGTTCTGTGGTTGAAATGAAATTACTACATCTGCTAAAGAAATACAAGATAGACGTACTCATAGTCTTGGCCTTGTTCTTCCTAGCCTTCGGGATAAGGACGATGACGGTAGACAAATTTCCGAACATTTACGGCTTCGACTCCTTCTGGGCGGCGAAGATGGCCAAGAACATAGTAAAGGACAATTACGGCTATCCGTGGCCTCTGAACGATACGACCACGCTTTATCCATATGGAAGGTTTTCTCCGACCCCGCATGAGTTTGGATGGTGGGAGCTAGAGGCGTTGACTTACGGCGTTACTGCGGCTTTCAACGGGGTATCCGGCTTCAACTACGCGTTATTCGGACAGGTCGTATCTTGGCTGAATGCAGTGGGTGGATCGCTGGCTATTCCCGCGATATATCTTTTCGGTCGGAGCGCATGGAACCGGTATGTTGGCCTATCTTCAGCGCTGTTCTTGGCGACCAGCGGGAACCATCTTTTCTATTCGATATTCGGGCATGCTGAGAACGATGCGCTCGGTTTCAGCCTGTTTTTCCTAGCCCTATTCGCCTTTGTGCTCACTGTGAAAACGAAGGACTGGAGGATAGGGTTATTGACCACTTTCTTCTTTGGTTGGCTGTCATGCACGTGGCAATCGTTTGAAGTCGCGATAATGCTGGTATCAGCGACCATCACTTTATACTTCTTAATCTATTATGCGTTGAATCAGATAGGGTACTACAAGAATTCCCCTGAACGGGACAGGGACAGAAAATGGATGATTTACGCGCTAGCATTCACGCTGGCAGCCATATTCATCCACTATGCGTTCGTTAAGGACTATTCTGCGCTCTTGATAGGGAGCACAGGATTCGCAATTTTGATCAGTTCGGTGGTAGAGATATACTCAAAAAAGATAAAGCTCTCGAGGGAAAACTTCTTCAAAGACCGGATACCAGTATTACTCGTTATCAGCATTCTCGCTATTTTGATTGGCTGGCTGCTTTTCGGGTCAGCAATAGTGATAGAGCCGCTGAACTATTTGCCCGGGGTGAGTATAGGGGGGGCCTCTGCACCTCTCGCCGATTACCAACAGAGGATGGATACCACAATCGCAGAGCAGAATCCTATATCTGGAGCCAACTTCCTTGGCAGGCTCGCAACGCTGGCGCAAGGCGGGGCCGGAATAAGCATATGGATGGCGTTCGGGGCCGTGATATTCATTTTCGGAAAAATGTTCGTAATGCCTTTTGTCAGGAAAGACTTCACGTGGCAGTGGGACATACTCGCCGCCGCGTTCATACTAATCTCAATGTACACTCTCACTTCGAAAGCAGTCACAATGTTCTTCCTTGCCGGAGCGATAGCATTTGGCGCAGGTTATTTCGCTGGCGAGATGGTTCACCTGATAGAATATTTCGGAAAATACTACAAGGAATATAAAAACTACCTAAAGACGGGAATGTTTGTCATCATCATTTTAATATCATTCGGTTTCAACACAATAATCATGCCCAGCGCCGAGAGTTTTGGGTACGACGTCTATCCGGAGTGGGTAAACCTATTTGGCTGGGTCAATCAGAACATGGCCAGAGGCTCTGTAATAACCGCGTGGTGGGACTACGGGCACTGGTTGTCATATTTCGACGGGGATAATATAAGCGTGACGACAGACAACGCGCAATACGCCCCATCAATATATACAACGGCTCTGGCATTCACACACACCGTGCCCTGTACTCTCGACAAGACGACCAATACATTCAACTGCGACTCTTCTCCAGAGGCATTGGAGAAGGCGGAGATAGAGGCCTTGTCTATCCTCAAGCCGATGGGCACTACCCATATCCTGGTCGATACGGAAATAGTCGGAGGCTCCACTGGTGGGAAGTTCGGCGCGCTAGAGACTATAGCCAATAACTATGTCGGCTGCATGCAGACTGTCGGTTGTACTAAAAACAGCGACGGGAGCGCCTATTGCTTGTTTGGCAAGAACACAGCGGGACAGGACGTCGGACTGACCTTCACGGCACAAGAATGGACCAGCTTGAAGACAACTCCGTGGCCCGGCACCACTCTCACCAGCAAAGGCCTTCCAACAAGAGCTTTCGCGAGGGAGAGCACTGGTGGGTCTATCTTATACATGAGCGCACTCAGTTGCGGCCAGTTCCAGCCGGACGCTAACTCGCCGGTTCTTTTCGCTTTCGAGCAGAGGCTGTTCTTCCATGATCCGAACCTGAAGCATGTGAAGCTCGTCTATGACGACCAGTGGAATGTCATATATGAAGTCAACTGGACGGGGATACCAGACCCTAAGGACAGCGTACTGCCAAACTTCAAGGATAATCTGAAAGTACTCAATGCAAAATGGGGGACTTAAGATGCACACGGGCGACCCGATGGAAAGTATTATCATATTAATAGCCACATTCTTGCTCAGCTTTTTCGCTACCTTGATATTTACGAAAGTCCTGATAAGGAAAATCAAGTTCACCACTAAAGAGAAGAAAGGGAGCGAATCCGTTTTCTACTCCAAGGATATGGCAAAAGGCTCTCTCGTCCCTAAGATGGGAGGGCTGGCAATAACCTCGGGCTTCGTGTTCGGCATCTTAATCGCGCTTAAGCTGCTCAGGCTTGAGGAGGCTGTCCCGCTGCTGGCCGCTCTGAATACGGTGCTGATAATCTCATTCATAGGTCTGATGGACGACCTCTTCAAGGTCAGGGAAATATGGAGGGTTTTATTGCCGGTCATAGCCGCATTGCCTCTAATGGTCATAACAGCGGGTGTGAGCGACTTGCATCTGATATTTTTCCACGTCAACTTTGGGATATATTATTCTCTGATTCTGGTGCCTATCGGGGTCGTGGCCTGCTCCAATCTGATGAATCTGCTTGCTGGCTTCAACGGCCTTGAGGCTGGCACTGGAGCTGTTGCCTGTCTCTCAATCTTCAGCGCATCTATGATATTATTTTATCTGGCTCCGACCGAGTTCAGCATAGCGGCTCCGCTGATAATGATAGCGATGGCCGCCGCTTGCATTGCTTTCTTGTTCTTCAACTGGTATCCTGCGAAAATATTCCCTGAAAATATAGGCACGTATGCTATAGCTGCTGCGATAGTCTCTGCTGCTATAATAGGCAATATAGAAAGAATAGCAATTATAGCATTGACGCCTCAGATAATCGAGTTCTTTCTCAAAGCCAGGTCAAAGTTCCGGGCGGAGAATTTTGGAAAACTTGTCAAGAACAAGCTCCACTACGATGGGAAAATTTACTCTCTAACGCACCTGCTGATGAAATACCTGCAGCCGACCGAGAAGATGCTTGTTAGCTATCTCATACTGCTTCAGGCTTTTTTTGGTGTTCTAGCAGTATCGAGCATCTGGTGGTAAGTTAATAAACACCTAAAAGCAATATAAGTTGTGTTGACCATGAAAGCCCTAATTGTATCCAAATATTTCTACCCGATAGTAGGGGGGGTGGAGAGCAATGCGTTTTACGTAGCTAGGGAACTGGTCAAGAGAGGGATTGACGTGACTGTTCTGGCCTCTGGGGAAAAACGCTCACGAGAGACTATCGAGGGCATTAAGGTCGTTAGGCTGCCTACCTGGCTGACGATAGGACCGGCGCCAATATCTCCGGGTGTCTTTACCGAGGTTCTGAAGCAGAAGTTCGACATAGTCAACCTGCATGACCCGAACCCTGCTCAGAACTTCTTTGCCTATCTCGCGCTTATTTTCAAGAGAAGGCCGATTGTAGTCACCTATCATTCGGATATAGTGCCTTACAGCCTTTCGATAAAGATTATGAAATCCCTGTATGTCCATATCTTCCAGCGCTATTTCTTGTTTAGGAAAGCCAAGACTATAATGCCGACCAGCCCGCAGTACATAGAAATATCAGACATCCTTCACCATTTCAAGCACAAATGTTCTATAGTCCCTAATGGCGTTGATTTGTCTGTCTTTAAGCCCAAAGACATAAAGCATTCAGGAAAACGGATACTTTTCGTAGGGAGACTGATTTATTACAAGGGTCTGCAGTACATGATAAAGGCTATGCCCGAGATTCTTGAGAAAGTTTCAGACGCGAAGCTGGTTATAGTTGGCGAAGGTCCGCTGAAGGATGACTGGAAAGCGCTCGCAAAGAGGCTCAAAGTCGATGATAAAATCGAATGGAAAGGAAGGCTATCTGACGCGGAGATGCTGAAAGAATATCAGAAATGCGACGTGTTCGTGTTGCCGTCCATATACAAGACAGAGGCGTTCGGCATAGTCCTGCTCGAAGCGATGGCCTGTGGTAAACCGTGCGTAGGAACGAATGTCTCTGGCACTGAATTCGTGCTTGAAGACTCTGGGATAGCCGTTGACCCAGAGGACGAGGAGCAATTGTCTACAGCGATAGTCAGAGTACTCACTGACAAGACGCTCGCCTCTGAGATGAGCAGGAAAGGACTTGTCAAAGTAAAGGACTTCGACTGGAAGAAGGTCGCTGTGAAAGTCCTGAACGTTTACAAAGGTGCATTGAAATGAGGATATGTATCGTCGTGGATAAGGTCCTCAGGGCAGAGGGAATGGGGGAGTACATCACCGAGTTGTATAAGTACCTGTCTAAAAGGAATAAAGTCGACATACTGACTAGGATGGAGAACACTGGCATCCCTATAAAGAAAGTGGAGTGGGGGGTGCGGGGCCCGTTGCGCTACTTCCGGCCATACAAATACGGGAAACTTGGCAGGTATGACATCGTTGTGAGCAATTTTCCAACAGTAGCGCCCATCCTGACTGCAATCAGAATCAGCAAAGAGCTCAACATACCGCACGTTGTTCATGATTACGGCATCGTCTCTTCGAGCCACTTTTCAGGGCTGCGGACAAAACTCGCGCATAAGGTAGAAACGGCGATAATGCCCCACACGTACACAAAGGCGGACAAGATACTCACGATAAGCAAATTCCTCCAACGCGAGCTAAAGAGGAGGGGTTTCGACAGCGAGATAGGCTACGGCGGCATCACTTACTCGAAATACCAGAAAAAGAGAAGCACCAATGCCTTGAGACGCTTCGGGCTGGAGACGGGCAGATATATCCTCTATGTGGGCAGGATATCGGAGCACAAGGGCGTGCACAAGCTGATTCGAGCCTGGAAAATCGCTAAAGTAGACCTTCCGCTGGTTATCGTAGGGGGGCACCCAGTCGGAGACTACGATAAACGGCTCAAGGAGATGAGCAAAGGTGAGAATATCGTCTTTACTGGAAAATTATCTGAAAACGATGCGATTGCGATGTTCCAAAACTGCGCGTTCTATGGATTGGCTTCGGGGGGCGAGGCGTATAACCTGACGCTGCTGGAAGCGCAAGCATGCGGGAAGCCGGTCGTAGTATTCAACGCTGGAGCCGTGCCAGAACTGGTGCTTGACAAAAAGACCGGATTCTTGGTCAAGGCCGATGACCTGAAGGGATTTTCTGAAAAAATTCGGTTACTCAGCGCCAATAAGAAACTAAGAGAAAGAATGGGTAAAGAAGCCAAGAAATGGGCGAGGAAATTCGACTGGAACGTCGTAGGAAAGGATTTCGAGAGGATATATCTGAAGGCGATAAAAGGATGGAGGGGAAGGCGATGAAAACTTCACTGATTTGCACTGTTCTGAACGAAGAGAAGACCGTCAGGAATCTATTAGAATCTATTCTGAAGCAGACCAGAAGACCTGACGAGATTGTGATAGTTGATGGCGGGTCGAGAGACAACACGATCAGCATTCTCAAAGGGCACTCCAAGAAGTTTCCCATCCCAGTCAGGATAATAGTGGCTGATGGAGCTAACATATCTCAGGGAAGGAACATTGCCATAGAGCATGCGAAAGGCCCGGTTATAGTATCTACCGATGGCGGCACTGTCCATGATAGGACCTGGTTCAAGAGCATAGTCAAAAACATAGAGGACGGATACGATGTGTCTGCAGGCCTGTTCTATCCATTGCCCAAGACTGAATTCGAAGGGATAGTCGGAAAACTGATGTATCCGAACATGGAGAGGGTGCCTGAAGATTGGCCACCTTCAAGCAGGTCAGCCGCTTTTACCAAGAAAGCATGGGAGAAGGCTGGCGGCTATCCTGAGGAACTATATACTGCGGAGGATTCTCTGTTTAATTATCGGCTGAAGGCAACCGGCGCAAGATACAAGGTGGCTAGAAACGCGAAGAGTTACTGGAGACCACGCTCCACTCTCAGAAAGTTCTTCAAGCAGTATTTCACTTATGCGAAAGGGAACGGTGAATCGCTCCTGGCATTGTATAGATATCCGGAATGCAGGATGTTCTACCTGCTCTTGTTTATGGGTCTAATTTTCATCGGTCTTTCTCTCTTTAATTATGTTTGGGCGTTGGTTTATTTGTTAGGCAGTTTTGTTATGATATTTTCATACGCTTACAAAAAACTCAAAGATTCCAGAAAAGCATTGGTTGGTTTTGGGTTAGTCATAGGTGCAGTTATAGCGAACGTGCTCGGTAACTTTTATGGGCTATTAAGGAGGGCGCTCGGGCTAGTGAAGGTTAAAAAGGTCAGGAGCATCAAGATTGTAAAGTGAGTGATATGGCGTTAAGCTGGTCGAAAACCACGAAGCATAGGGACAAACTGGTAATATGGGACGTGCCTATAATCAAGAAAAACACAGAGAATCCATGGGAGCTTCTGAGAGAATATGTGAACAATGATGATACTGTCTTAGAGGTTGGAGCAGGCGAGGCCCCTTACAGAAAGAACTTCCCTAAAACTCTCAAGTACAAGACAATGGACGTAGACCCGGAAGTCAAGGTGGACTATAGTTCGCTTAAGAAAATAAAGGAAAAATTTGATTCTGTCTGGATGCTGAACCTGGTGGAGCATCTGACCATCCCACAGCTGGAAGGTTATGCGGAAGACATAAAAAAAGTGCTAAAACCAAATGGGCGCCTGGTAATATGGACACACAATGTCTATGCTATCCCTGATATAACGCATTATGATTTCTCGCATGTGCAGCATTACCCTCTTGCAGACCTTTATGGAATCCTGAACAACCACGGATACGATCTCGAGGGGGTGTACAGGGTGCTGGACAACCGCGGCATCAGGAAGCTCAGGAACCCGTTCAAGCGACTAATTTGCGGCATACTGGGAGTGGACTATGCCTGGGGATTGCTCCTGGTGTTAAAGAAAGCCCGAGTGAGAGCATGACTTCTAGGAAGACACTTACGGAGATAGCGAATAGGAGAGCTTTCAATAGGCGAAGCCGTGCGCCTCAAAATATCTATCATAAAAGCCAGAAAGGTTAGGTCAATCGAGATAGTAAATTATTGAAGCATCTCTTTCAAGCCTTCTTCCAGGGTTACGCGCGGCTGCCAATTGAGTGCTTTCTTTATCTTTGAAATGTCAAGAACGAAACGCCTTATCTCCCCATTGTGCGCTGGTTGGTGAATTACTTTCAAGTCTTTGCCGGAAACTTTGATGGCGAGAGAAGCGAGTTCATTGATTGACGTCTTTATGCCCGTACCTAGGTTGAACACGTCGTTCTTAATCTTCTTGTTTTGTATCGACAGAATGAAAGCATCGACCACGTCTTTTACATTCGTTAGGTCTCGAATGGTCTCTCCATCCCCGTTTATAAGAAGTGGTTCATTGTTTTTGATTCTCGCGACAAACTTTGAAACCACTGAGTCGCTGTTAGGACCATAAATGTTCGCCAGTCTAAATATCGTGTAATTTGTTCCCTTTCGCTCGCTCAGGTTTCTCACGTAATGCTCAGAAGCCATGTGCGAAATGGAATAAGGTGTCTTGGGTTTAAAGGCCGCAGTCTCGGGTATAGGAATCGTATCCGGTTCTCCATAGACTTCTGCTGAACTGATATAGACAAAGTCGCAGTTTGATTCCTGAAGCAAGTTAAGGGTTCCGAGTATGTTCACCGCGGCATGATTCATGGAATCTTTCAAAGGCTGTGGAACAAACTTCTGAGTTGCAAGGTGAAAAATCAGATCAACATCTTTACAGACCTTCTTTACTGCTTCTGTATCACGAACATCTCCAACAATGAAGGGTATGCCTGCTTGAGAAGGAGATCTTGAAAATCCAACAACTTCATATCCTTTTTCCAAGAGCTGTTTAACCAAGTTAGATCCTATGAAACCGGAGCTTCCCGTTACAAGTATTTTCATTTCGTGACACTTCGATTCTTGAACCATTCGATATATTTTTTCAGCCCCTCCTCAAAGGTGTATTTTGGTTTGAATCCCAGTGTCTTGTTGGCTTTGCTGTAATCCGCGCAAAACTTTTGGACTTCGCCAGGTCTTCCCACGGTATGCTCTGGATTGAGACCAGTTTTCCCACAAAACTCGATAACCTTCTCTGCGATCTCGTTTAGGCTGATGTCTCTTCCCGTACCGAAGTTAAATGCTTCGCCTTTCAGCTTATTCTTGGAAAAAACTAGATTGTAAGCTTGAACGGCATCTTCAACGTACATGTAGTCTCGTGACTGCGTGCCATCGCCGAATATTTTTGGCGGCAGACCGTTCATGACTCTGTCAGTGAATATCGCTACAACGCCACCAGAACTGGTGCTTCTCTGTCTTGGGCCAAATACGTTGAAATTCCTTACTATGGTCACGTCCTGTCCAAAAGTATTATAGTAAGCAAAACAAATCCTATCTGCTGCCACTTTGGATGCGGCGTAGGGGGAACGAGGCATTAGTGGGTGGTTCTCGTCCATGGGTGAGTGAATGCACGTTCCGTAGACTTCGCTGCTAGATGCAAATATAACTTTCTTCACATTGTTCTTCAGCGCCATATCAAGTATGTTAACAGTCCCCTTCACATTTGTCTCAAAATACTCCAATGTCTTGCTCCTTGATTCATCGACGTGGATTCTCGCCGCCAAGTGGAATATTGCGTCAACTCCTTGGGTCACTTTGTCGACAAGGTCTCTGTCCGCAACATCGCCCTTAACCAGCTTAAAGTTCTCTTTGTCTTGAAAAGTTTTGATATTCTCAAGACTTCCAGCAACCAAGTTATCTAATACAGTTACCTCATATCCTTGGTTAACGAGAGATTCTGCTAAATTTGAACCTATAAATCCTGCTCCGCCCGTAACTAGTATATGCTCTTTCATAGAAATCAACTTTTAAAATTTAGCATACGTCTTATGTTTTATGTTGTAAATAATTGAGTTTTCGTCGTTTATATAACTTTCTATTCTTTAAGCACTTCCGCATACACCTTGTACTGCCTTTTCTGGACCTTACTGATGTCGTATTTTTTCATCTCAACCTTTCCCTTTTTGATGAGCGTTTTCCTTACTTTTTCGTTGGTCAGGGCAGTTGTTATATTCTTAGCTAGCTTGTTTAGGTCATCTGGTTTAGAGAATAGCGCAAATTTTTGGTATAGTTCGTAAAGAGGACCTATATCTGACAAAACTAGCGGAACTCCAGCCGCAGCAGCCTCGCACGCGGCTATGCACTGCCCTTCTATTTTTGATGGTAAAGCAAAAACATCCGCAGCGTCGAGATAGTTTATTACATCTTCGTGTTTTAGCCAATCTAGAAAATGCACACTCTTCTCAACTCCCGCCTTTCTCGCGGTTTCTTCCAAGACTGGCTTGTATCCACCATGAGCATCTCTTCCAATTATCAATAATTTAACATCCTTGACCCGTTTTTTCACCAGCGCGATTGATCTGATTAATTTGTCTAGATTCTTCCTTGGACCGTAATTCGCTATGCTTATGACTATGTTATCGCCGTATTTCTTCCTGATTTTTTCCCCGCCGTACGGGTGGCTCATGAAATCGTAATCTATCCCGTCAGTTATTACATTGACTCTCTTCGGGTCAAAGCCATGGCTTATGATATTCTGTCTCTCGAATTCGGTTAGCGTTATTATGCGGTTGAACATCTTGGTGAAGAATATCCTGGTCTTGAGGAATTGTTTAGATGTCTCTAAAGTGTAGACGTTGGGCGCGAAGACGCTCCTCTTGCAGAACGCGGACGAGAGAACGCCGGGCATCCACCCGAAGGTGTGGCTGTGGACCAGTTCCGGGTTTTGAATCCTGAGCGTTAGAAGGAGCTTGGCTGTGTTAGTAAAACGCTTTACCTTGACGCCATCGACGGTCTCTTCTTTTTTGGTTCCTGGCAGTCTCCAAGTAAGGATTGTGCTGTCGAATCCTTTCTCCTTCATCATAACATTCGGCCAGAAGAAATAGTCTACTTTCTTTGGCATGTATGAAGGTTGGGGGTAGTTCATACACACTGTCGTAAATTTCATTTCAATCCCTTCAAGAAGTTCGATCTCTCAATACCGAACTTGTGGGTCCTCAGTATCTTAGCTATTCTCTTACCCGTATGCCCGTCTCCGAATGGGTTTTTGGCCTTTTTCATCTTATTGTATAGCTTCTTGTCTTTAAGCAGTTTCTTCGCATACTTGAGCACTGTTTTTGGCTCTGTTCCGACCAAGATGTTTGAGCCCGACTTTAGCGACTCCGGTCTTTCGGTGTTGTTCCTGAGAGTCAGGCACGGAACATGGAGAGTCGCGGTCTCCTCCTGTATTCCGCCAGAGTCAGTTATCAGGAATTTGCAGTGCATCATGAGGGACAGGAAATCGAGATAGCCCACCGGCTCTATCAGGATTATCCTCTTGTTCTTTTCCAGGCTCTTGAGCAGATGCGCTTTTTCCAGCCTTTTTCTGGTCCTCGGGTGCATCGGGAAGACTATCGTAGTTGGGAATTGAGACAGCATGCTATGCAATTTCTTCAGTTTTTTGGGGTCGTCGACATTCTCCGCCCTGTGTATGGTCGCGAGCACGAATTCGCCCAGCCCGAGCTTCTTGACTATATTCGACTTCTTCTTTGCTATTTTCGCGTATTCCGAGCACGCATCGACTATAGTATTTCCGGTGATGAATATCTTCTTTCGCGGTATGTTCTCCCTTATTAGGTTTCTCGAAGCGTAGGTGGTCGGCGAGAACAGGACGCTCGATATGTGGTCTGACACTATTCTGTTTATCTCTTCCGGCATTTTCCAGTCGAACGAACGCAAGCCTGCCTCCACATGGGCGAAAGGAACGCCGGCCTTTACCGCGGTGATTGCCGCCGCCATTGTTGTGTTGGTATCGCCCAATCCTGCCACTACATCTGGTTTTTCTTTAAAGATTATTTTCTCAAGACCGACCATCATCTTAGAGGTCTGCTCCGCATGCGTTCCAGAGCCAACTTTCAGGTAATAGTCTACCTTTGGCAATTTCAGCTCTTCTAAGAACTTCTGGCTCATTATATAGTCATAATGCTGACCAGTGTGTACTATAATTCTCTCAGATTTCTTCAGGTTTTTTATGAGGGGATAGAACTTGATAATTTCAGGTCTGGTCCCCATGGCGATTAGAACTTTCATAGAATCACTCCAAAATTGAGTAGCTATGTTATATATAGCTATATTCTCTATTTAAAATGATAAGTTGATGGACATGAAAGGACCGCTGATATCTATAGCGATTCCGACCAAGAACGAAGAGGTCGCGCTAGAGAGATTCCTGAAGACGCTCAAGAGGCAGAAGTACAAGAACTTTGAGGTGATAGTGGTTGACGGTCATTCGGCGGACAGCACCATTGCGGTTGCTAAGAAATATGGCGCCGAAGTTGTCAGTGAGTATGGCAAACACAAGAGCCCCGCAAACGCCAGGAACATAGGCATAGAAAAAAGCAGGGGAGAATTGATTGCTGTTTTGGATTCGGACGTTGAGGTCGACCCGGACTTCATACAAAAAACAGTTGATATTTATCTTAAGGACAAGGGAAACTTCTTCGGCACCCTCTACTATAACCAGGTGTGCAATGATTCTTTCCTTTCAAGAATCAGGGGAGCCTATGTACAAGCCATGGTTTCGAATCTCGTTCCTATTCCTATTTTCATTAAGGCCAAATATGCAAAAACAATAGGAAGGTGGGACCCATCGATAGGTTTTGGGGAGGACCGGCTCTACGAAGCCCAAATAGACAATTATCTGAAGATGCATAAGAAACTCAAATTGTTCAGAGTAAATAACGTGATTAAGCTCCACGTCACCCATACCGTCAACGAGCTATTATCACAGCAGAGATGGTATGGCAGGACAATACCCTTTTATCTGGAAAAAACGAAGAGGAAAAAAGATTATTTGACCCTCCTGAAGGTTGGCTATGTTCTGCTCCCATTCAGCTTCTTTTATCTTCCCATCTTAGTTATCTCGCTTCCCTTCTGGGCATTAACTCTGTACCACACAGTAAGGGCACTGGTGAAGGGGCTGGTGCATGGCTTTTACATACCATTTTTGGATGTAATTATGGGATTCGGCTTTCTTGTCGGCCTGATAGAGCACGTATTCAGAAAAGCGAGAGGAAGAGACTAACGCCCTATGGTCCTGTCGCCAAGCAGATACTTGAACACCCCTATTCCCACGAAGAAGAACCCTAAAGTTTCTGTAACTGGCAGAACAAAAATGGGGGACCTGATTTTGAACATTTTGTGTAGTCTAATCCCAAAAGCTACTCCTCTGATGACAGGAGCCAGAATGAATAGCATTAGAAGATAAGCCAGATAGGGATGAATCCAGAAAGTAAGGACCAAACCTACAAAAACCGCAGCAAGAATCGCCCTGTAAAGCGTCCTGCTGTCTTTGTTCCCTTTCAAGTATTTCGGGATAGTCCTTCCGTACCACATGTAACGCATCGCTATCCCTTTCAGGTTTAGAGTGGCTGATTTCGAGAATTTGACTGTCGTCTTCACATCGACTATTTTCTCCTTCGCCCTGACTTTCGCCCAGAAGTTCTTATCGTCACCAAAGCCGAGGCCAGGGTCATACATTCCAGCTGTCTTAGATATCCTAGTTCTGAAGATAAGAAGCCCTCCACCGCCCCGCTCATCCTTGTAGAACATGGCCTTCTCCACATAACTCTTGAATTTCTTGGGCGGCATCGGGTCACAGCCGAAGCGTAACAGGTTAGCGTTAGGGTGCTTCTCAAACTCCTTTACCACCTTCTTTGTAAAATCTGGTTCTATTGAAGTATCCACGCCAGTGATGAGCATTATCTCACCAGTGGCAGCCTTCCAACCGGTATTAGACGCATTGGCCACACTCCGCTTGGCCCCTTCCTCAAAAAGCAGTCGGAAGTTATTGTTCCTCTTCATAGCTTCCCGAACTACCTTGACCGTTCCGTCCTTAGAACCGCCATCGACAAAAATCACTTCCGGTTTGACCGTCTGGCTCTCCATGTATTTGATGCACTCGCCAAGTCTCGCTTCTTCATTGAACACCGGTATGACTATCGAGAGTTTCATCCTCTCACGTACCTTATTACCTTCAAATCCTCTTTGGTGATTCCTTTCATTAAGTACAATGCTGCGAAATAAAAGACTACTGCAGCCAAGATTAGCAATAGCGCTCTCTCTATTGTCTCTGCATAGGGTTTAAGGTAGAGGAGCATACCTGCCATAAGCGCGGAGGATACCAGCGGCTTGGTTACTGACTCTCTTAGTTTGAACGCTAAGAATTTTGAGGCCGCAACTATAAGGGAGGCGGTAATCATAACATTGACTAGTAAAAAAGCAATTCCAGCGCCAAGTAGATTGAGGTAGTTGATCAGCAAGAAGGATGCAAGAACGCCAAATAGCGTATTGAAAATATACACCTTAGTTATGTGCTTTATCCTGCCATAGGCCACTAGAATGCTTGAGAACATGTTGGATATGAACTGAAAGAACAATGCGAAGATGATAACCTGTAATACGAATCCAGCCGCCTTGAACTCCGGCCCATAGACGAGGTGGATTAGGCTCTCACCGAAGAAGAAGATTCCGACCATCATCGGGATTATGACCATGGCACTGTATTTTAGAATCATGTCCATGTATTTTTTCAGCATTTTGATGTCATTGCTGGCCTTGAAGCTGATCACAGAAGAGAACAGAATCTGCGTGGATATGGGGATTAAAATACCAACAGCGGCAAACCAGCTCAGCGCTATCTTGAAGAAAGCCACATCATCCGCAGTCACGAAAAGGCCCAGTATGAGGATTATGCCCCAGAACAACAGAATATTGGACATTGAAATCGCTGCGAAGTTTAGGACGTTGCCGTTCACTTCCTTCTTGTCTATCTCCTGCGTCTTCCTCGGGAAAAGTTTTTGAAATTTCGAAGCAAGCCGCAGAGCAAGATAGGCTGTTGCGAAGATAAAAGAAAGCAATACGCCAAAGATCACCCATAGCAAATCGCCTCTAAGATAGAAAAATGATATTGGAAGGATTATGAGAAAAACGCTGTTTATGCTATTGCCTATGAGGGAGTATTGGTTTTTGTTCAGACCGACAAAGACTGCGCTTAGGAAAGTCACAATCGCATAAAAGACGATCAGGACAGCCGCCAGTATTATCGCAGGTTCCTCGCCGACCAGCGAATAGGCTTTAGCAATGTCCGATGAGAATATGATTAGCAGAGCAGCAAAAATCAGTGCCAGGGCCACTTTGTATTTTAGCAGATGAAAGAAAACCGCCTTGAGTTTTGGGTACTGTTTTGTCGTCGAGTACTCAGATATGAACCGTATAGTAGTGCTGTTAAAACCAGCGTCGAAGAGTCCAGCCAAAAGATACGCGAAACCAGACACTATCGAGAACTGGCCGAACATGAATGCGCCCATTATGATTGGCAGCATCACAGTCAGCACGAAGTTCGAGCAAAACCCAACCAGATTCTGGATTATTCCGAAAAGATTTTGCCTCACCAATACCTCTCTGGATAATTTTTCTGCCATTTGATCACGTTATAATTGCACGAAAAGATATAAATAGTTAGTGGCTATATAAAGATAATCTACTATTCTACAAAAATGCTAAGTAGGGATATGAAATTATGAAAAAGAAAAATATTATTGTCATTGTTCTGCTCTTTTGCATCCTTATGAGGGCTCTGATATGTTTGATGCCATTCGACGGCAGAGTGCCATTTGCCGGCGACAACTACACATATCTGCACGAAACATGGCTCTTAAAGAATAATGGACCCGTCGGTTGGGATTTCTCGTGGTATGGGGGCACCCCGTTCCTTAAATTTTATCCACCGCTTAGCTTTTCAGCTGCTGCGTTTTTTTCCTTTTTCATGGACGGGATTGCGGCGTACAAGCTGGTTTTTCTGCTCGTATTCTCGCTAGTCCCATTAACGGCATATCTGCTCTTTAAAGAGTTTTTCAAAAAGACGAAAGAAGTGTTGTTTTCTACCGCCCTGTTCTCGCTTACCAGCTCCTACGCAGCATATGCCAGTTACGGCTTCTTTACAACAGCATTCGCGGTACCATTTGCTATGCTCTTCTTAGTATTTTTCATTAGATACGTTAAAACCATGCGGTTAAATAATTTCATAGCCGCTTCGGTCTTATTGGCACTCACAGCAATAAGCCATCTTTCCGTACTGTACACTGCCGCTTTAATCTCGCTGATTTACCTGTTCACATACTTCGTAGGGAAGAAGTTTGAAATAAAGAGGGTGTTATCGAGTTTCGGCATATACGCGTCTGGCTTCCTGTTGGGCTCTTTTTGGTTAATCCCTGCGATACTCGAAAACAAGTACACTTACTTCTTCTATTATTTTGCAAACGTTCCCACGTACCTGCAACCGGTAGTCAACATCTTAAAATTATACGGCGTGTACCCGAGCATTTTGACTGCGTTCGCTACGGGAGCGGCAGGGATTCTACTCCTCTACGGCATTAAAAAATCTCTCAAATGGAAATCTGATGACGTTTTTACCATAGCAACATTTGGTATATTTATAGCCGGTTTTTCTGGCCTTATTGTCTTCCTACCGTTTGCAAACATAACGCAGACGAAATGGATAATGTTAATGCCAATACCAGCTACGCTCCTGATAACCAAGGCATTGGATAGGAAGATATTTGCTTATCTGGCTATGACATTCTTGGTAAGCCAGATCATAATTTTCCCTGTATTCAGCCAACAATCTCTCGATTTGGAGCCGTATAAGGAAGTTGCCAAGTATCTCGAAAATAAGGAGGGTCGGGCGCTCTATGTGCCGAATATTATTTCAAGAGGATTTGACTATGTACTGCCACAGTACAATGTGGAGTATGGCAGCGGTTATTTTGTCCAGGGCATGACCCCTGTGAGGAACAAACTAGCTGAGAATATCGATAATATGTTTGAATGCTTTGCAAGAGTACCAAATAAAGATATTTTATCATCACTAGAGCTGTTACCATCAGCTCGATCCACCACGAGAACAGAGAGATGCACGCTTAGGGAAAACGTATCAGATGAAATGCTGCGCATGCAGAATATCAGGTACGTAATAATAAATAATAACTTTCAGGATATCCTTTCAAAATTTGAGAGTGACTCAAATTATACGATAATTAAGAAAATAGGCGAGTTCACGATAGCGGAGCTCGAGGGAAGCAAGTACGTTCAGACCGATTCTCGCGTTAGATGGAATTATACTAAGAGTCCGGACAAAATAGAAATTAACTTAGCCACTGATGAACCTCTTTTCAATGTTCAAGTAAGAATCAGCGAAGCATGGTATCCAAATTGGAAAGCGGATAACTTGACTATCGTACCGGATGGCTTTGAGTACATGACTTTTAACCTCGATGAACTAAATGGAAGCAGAACGATAACACTTGAATTCAAGAGGCCGTTATATGAACAAGCTGGAGAGTTGATTTCAGTCATATCGGCGTTTGCAATGGTCGGGTTTGTTTTGATTAAGAGAAAGGACTTAATAGGAGGAGGCTGTGCAAAATGAAGAAAAAGCTTCTGATTAACAAGAAAAACATAATAATTTTGACGATTGCATTATGTGTTATTGGGCGCTTGATTGTGAGCCCGCTTCCGATAAATGATAACTTGACAACTGGCACTGACCAGGGTGGGTATCTCCATTATGCTTGGTTTCAAAAAGCACATCCATTTGAAAATTGGGACTTTTCTTGGTATGGAGGCACGCAAACTTCCGCAAGATTTTATCCGCCACTAATATTTACCGTACAGGCGATTCTCGCAAACTTTCTGTCTGACATAATATCTTTCAAATTAGTGCTCCTTCTTATTTTCGCGCTTGCACCAATCGCTTTCTATTATCTTTTGAAAGAATTCGACCTCTCTGAAAAAGAAAAGCTAACTGCCACAGCCATATTCACGTTCGCAATGATTTTCAACGTCTCATTCTATTATGGGAAAACTTCGGCCCTCTCTTCGGTCTTGTTTGGAATTATTTTCTTCAAATATTTCATCCGGAGCCTGAAGAATAAAAATAACTGGGATATTGCGATAGCTGGCGTTTTTCTGGCCCTGAGCATACTTACCCATCTGGTTGCAAGCGTCACATTCATCGGACTGGTCGCGATTTACTTCGCCGCTTTTCTATTCGTGAAATTTGACGCCAAGAAAGCGCTGCGTGGGCTTTTTGTTTTTATCTCCGGGTTGATCTTGTCAGCGTACTGGATAATACCCGCGTTGGTTGAAAAAAATTATTCATACTTCTTGCTTTTTTCGGACGCAGGACAATCTCTTTACAACATCCTCCCGATTACCGGCATCATCAGGACTTTCGGTTACTACGTAAACGTGTTCACCATCATCATGGGCCTTATCGCGTTTATTTTGATTTGCTATGGTTTTGTCCATGAATATAAAGCATATAAAAAGAGGAATGTAGATTCTTTGTTTTTAACAGCCAGCACAGCCATTTTCGTCATCGGGTATTTCCTCGGCTTTTATTTAATCAGGGAGGTTATCGTGGCACCAGAGGCTGTCGTAATAATATGGCCGGTGTTCTTGTCTATGATTATAGCAAAAGCGGTTAATAGACGGATCTTTAGCTATCTGACAATCGCGTTTATAGCATTATTAATAATCTCGTTCTTCGGAATTCCAATGCAGACAATGAGCAAAGAATACTATTCGCGATATGACGGGGCAATAAATTACACATTGAGTATGGATGGGAGGGCGTCTTTTCAGCCATCTGTGCCGTACAAGATGACCATCATAGACGAGTACCGCGCTGCCCTGCTCGGCAAGGAAATCGATTGGGGCAACTTCCCGCAAGGCATGCCGGCGAACAGGTACAACTATATCAGCGATAATTTTGGCTTCAGCTGCACCCAGCAGAATACTGTATGGGACAGGATATTCTCAACGGATTTCTTGCAAAGGGAGTATATCAAAAGCAAGCCATGTGAACTCATAAATCCCAATCTAGAAGCGTATTTCTACTCAATGGATGTCCATAGCGTGATAGTCGGAAAAGAATTCCCAGAAGTTCGCGCATACTTCGAGTCGGAGGGAAGCTACCGGTTAGTGTACGAAGACAATGCCGCAGTAGTCTATGAATTCACACAAAATCCGCCGTATCTAGAGGCGGATAAGAATGTCACTTTTAGTTATGAAAAGTTACCCGATAAAATATTAATACATTTACATTCCGACGTTGAGTACGCGGATGCCAACGTAAAAATCAGCGAGAGTTGGTATCCTTATTGGACCTCTAAGGATGTTGAAAATATTAGAGCGGATACAAATGGATTTATGGAGTTTACCGTGCCAGAAATATCCGGTGATAAGGAGATTGTGCTTGAGTTCAACCCTCCCGAATTCTATAATTATCTGCCTTTGATTACGTTTTTCTGGCTAGGTGTTCTTGTCCTAAATTCCAAGTTCGACCCATTCGGCCTCAGAAAAAGTTAGCTTACTTCTTTGTAGTTCTTTATGATCTCGACAAGCATCCTAAGCGGGCTGGCTCTCATCCATCTCATCCATTCCAGACCCTGGGTGATGTTGTAGAAATAATCGAACAGGACATTGGGCGGTAGCTTTATCAGGTATTTTATGAAGAACTCCGACGTTGGGTGCTTCACCAGGAATATGGAGAACTTGTGGAGGTTAGTCACCTCATCTATGTCCTTTTGGTTGATTATGCTCCTGTGCATCTTATATGGGCTAACGCCGAGCTTTTTGAGGTCTTCGCGCTTGACATAGCCCTTCTTGATAGCGTATTCGGTTATCTCAAGGCCCGGGAACGGCAGGAAGACATAGCAGCTCATCACATCCGGTTTTATCTTCTGGTTCATGTAGATCGTCTTCCACGCCTGTTTTATGGTCTCGTCAGGCAGTCCGAACATGTTGAACGTGATTATGGGCAGTTTGTACTTCTTGAGCAGTCTAGTGGCGTTCCATATCTTAGCATCGGTCAGGCCTTTCCTCAGGACGGTGTTCCTCAGCTTCTCGTCGCCCACTTCTACAGCGAACCGTATAGAATCGCAATGGTGAGTGTCCTTAAGGGCCTTGGCCAGCTCGTCGTCAAGCAGATCAGCCCGTATGTTGCAGCTGAACGGCGTCTTTATCTCTTTCTTATATCTCTTCAAGAACTTCATCAGCCAGTCTTTCTTTATGTTGAACGTGCTGTCTATGAACATGATCATTTTTGAGCCGTGTTTTGCCAGCTCTTTTATCTCGCGGATACAATCGTCTACCGACCTGAACCTGATCGTGCTGCCCCCCTTCGCGTATATCTGGCACCATTTGTGATTGAAACAGAAGCTGCATCTGAACGGACAGCCCCGGCTTATCATCACATCGTCTGACTCCTGTTTCCTAAAAAAATCGTATTTCTTATAGAGGGTTCTGTCCGGCAAAGGGAGCTCGTCCAGATTCTGTATCAGCGGTCTGAGCTCGTTTTTATAGACGCGGCCGTTCTTCTTAGCCCAGATGTTCTTGATCTTGGTTACGTTCTTCCCTTCCTCTATTGCATTCATCAGGTCCAAGAGAGCATACTCCCCCTCGCCGATGCAGATCATGTCTATCGGTTTCTCGTATATGAAATCTGGATAGAAAGTGGGATGCGGCCCCCCGACTATTACCGGCGCTTTGATGCCAGCCCTTTTGACCGCTCTTGCTGTCTCCAGTACCCAGTCTTCCTGGATGACCATCGCCGAGAACGCAATCAGGTCCGGTTTGCTCTTCTTGAGTTCTCTGATTAGGTAAGCCTGATCGCCCAACAAAACGTCGCACTCATGACCGTGCTCTTTCAGGACAGCAGATAGTTGCATGACTCCTAAATATTCATGCCAGATGTTCTGAAGAAAAACTATTTTTGCCATTGAATCAGCTATGTTTATCTATCAAAAAAGTATATAAATAGCACTGGTTACGAATTTAAACATATTGGATGTGAACGATTGGACGAAAAGAAAATAATTATACTGGTTATAGTGGCATGCGTCTTGGGTAGGCTACTAATAGTTCCTTATCCGTTCGACGAGAAAATCATGGGCGGAGGAGACGCGCCCGCCCATATCCACTTAATCGATATGTTCAAAACCTATGGCCTGGCCGGCTGGGACCCGTTTTGGTTCGGCGGAGAGCCTCTGATGAAGTTTTACCCGCCAATGGCATATGCAATATCATCAATATTTCCGCTGGATGCTGTGATGGCCTTCAAGCTGACTTTCCTGTTGTTCTTCCTGCTGGCTCCGATAGCTTTCTACCTGTTCGTCAAGGAGCTGAAGCTGTCGACGAAAGAAATCCTAGCCTCGACTTTAATCTTCTCTTTCACAATGAACTTCAACTACCTGTTTGACATGGGCACATTCCCGAGCATGGTCGCCCTGCCGATAGGCCTATTGTTCCTAAAATATTTTGTAAAGACCATGAAGACCGACGATTATAGGTATATCACACCAGCGGCCGTCTTTCTTGGCATCACTGTAATTACTCATAGCATAATAGGCGCGATGTTCGCCCTCTTTGCTATAGTCTATTTCGCAGCATACCACTGTAATTTGCATTCAAGGAAGAAACTGCGCAACTTCTTGGCAGTCATGCTCCTTGGCGGCCTGATCAGCTCGTTCTGGGTCCTTTCTTTCATCACAGAGAATCGCTATTCTAGCTTTGGCTGGGAGCAGGAGGGCTGGGTCGCCGCATTACCTCTCACTGCAGTATACAGGCTTTTCGGCTTCTACATAAACGGACTTTCGACTGTTTTAGGGGCACTGGCGACTATCCTCGCTCTGACCGGATTTATAGCTTTTGCGCGGAAGAAAGACGTCGACTCTCGTTTCATTGTCTGGAGCGCAATTGCAGTCACTGTCCTGTATGTCATTCTTGGTCTCAGCAATTCTGTCATGCCTCTCGACAGGGTCGTGATATTCTTATCGCTTCCTTTCTCGATACTGGTTGCGAAGAATATCAGTCTCAGTAAATTGAAGTATGCAGTTATAGTTTTTATGATTATCCAAGCAGCATATTTCGTGCTGACGCCCATCCACACCAGCCAGGATTATCTTAAATACGATAAAGCATTTGAGTTCATGGATCAAAGCGGACGGATTTCTTTCCAGCCGGAGGTGAATAGTCCAATGCTCTTTATGGCTGCCCAGAACGGTTTTGAGAACGACGCCGGTGAGTATGATTTCTCACTTACCCAGAACCGATTCGATTTCACACGAAACAAGACTTTATTCAACTGCATTGAGAAACAGCCAATCACGGAGAGGCTCCTTTCTTTTGATGGGTTATTCTCAAGAAAGTCGCTTGTGTTTGAGAAACCCTGCGAATTGGTGAACCAGAACTATGAAGATTATTTCAGACTGCAGGATGTGCGCTATGTGATTGCGGATAAAAAACCGGGAGTATTGGAAGTATTTGACAGCGACCCGAGTCTGGACGGGGTTAGGGACTTTGGCGATTTCGTATTGTATCGGGTGAAGGATGTGATGTATTTCAAAGCTCCGACGCTGTCATCTGTGGAGAGGCTGGACGCAAGAACGATAAAGATAGGATTAACTGACTATTCCGCAGCCACCATCCCAATCAGAATAAGCGAGACATGGTATCCGTTCTGGACGGCAAATGATTCGACCATACAGCTAAAACCGGATGAGAACGGATTCATCTCGTTCGACCTGCACGGGATAAACGGGACTAAGAGCGTCTTGCTTGAGTATAAGGACCCGGGCTATTATGACTGGTTCTGGCTCCTGAGTTTGGCGGGATTGATCATTTCCCTCGTACCTTTGGCATACGAGGGGCTGGAATCATACTTTGAGTCTAAGCTTTAGCATCCCAACTAAGAAAAGGAATATCTCTCTGCCCAGTTTCATCTTCGACTTGCCTCTCGTCCTCTCGACAAAAGTTATCGGGACTTCGCCTATCCTGAGACCCTGCTGTTTTGCTGAATATAAAAACTCGACAAGGAGTACATTCCCGGTCGATTTGAGTTTTTTTGATAACGCCTTTTTCTTGAAGAACCTAAAGTTTAAGGTGTAATCATGCAGGTCCATCCCAAGCAGTATCGACGCGAGTAGGGCGGCTCCTTTGCTGACCCAGATTTTGTGGACAGGCTTTCCAACGACTCCCGCTCGGGGCATGTATCTGGAACCCGTCACAACATCATAGCCAGACTGTATTTTCTTGTAGATAATCGGGATATATTTAGGATCGATAGATAGGTCGGCGTCGCTGCTCCCAATGACCTTTCCATTTGCTTCGCGGTAGCCATGGAACAGAGCGGCTCCTAACCCTTCCTTCTTCTGTCTGACGATTAGCCTGACGTTCTTCTTTTTCTTCATCATTTTTCGGACTATCTTCGCCGTCCCGTCCGAGCTATTGTCATCCACGACTATTATCTCTGTTGATATCCTGTTCTTCGCACATTCCCTATCGACTCTGTCTATCATTTCCTCTATGTTCTCTTTCTCGTTGTAAGTCGCCAGTATCACGCTTAAGTCCATAGTTTCACCTTGCTTCCCTGAGAAAGAATATCGAACAGAACGACACAGCTAATACGAAGGAAATGAATCGGTATAAGATAGTTATGGAAATGGCGAGTGGTGCGGCAAAACCTATCAGTAAAAGAAGCGCAAAAAGTATCGTGTCCATGGAGCCAATGCCGCCAGGGAGGGTGCTTAGTGCCCCGCCTATCCATGCGAGCGACATAAAGCCTACGGCAAAAGTATATGGCAGATAGGGACCTGATAGCGATAAGGCGGCCAGATATAGTATTGCTCCCTCAAAGACATAACAAAGGCAGGTCAGTACAAAAATCTGGAATGTTTTCATCGACTTGAGGGTGACTAGCCCCTTGTAAAAGCTTTCCATCTTCTTTTCCAGCTCGGGTCTTACTTTCCTGACAAGACTTATGAAACTGAACAGCCTGAAAAACTGCTTTGAAGACCAGCCTGCGAGCCTTTTGTTAAGAATGATTATCAACAACGCGAGGAGCAGGAAAGAGACGATGAACAGCATGAGCTTTAGTTCCGTCGAGACGAAAAAGGAGAAGAAAGCGAAGAAGACCAGCGAAATCAGGAGCAGGACTGCCGTGTCTATGAATCTCTCAATCAGGACGGCAGGTATCATGTAGAAAAAGGAGGTCTTGTACCTTCTCTTCAGGAAATAGGCTCTAGAAGCCTCGCCGATTCGTGCAGGAGTCAAGTTGGCCAAAAACTGGGAGGCGAGGTAGGAAGAAGCTGAATCGAACCGGTTTATCTTCAGCTTGTATGCGTCGAGGAACACCCGCCACCTGATCAGCCTAAGCCCGAGCACCGAAAAAGAGCAGAGGGCGCCCAGGATGATGTAAAGTGGGTTCGCATTGGCCAGTATGGAGAATACCTCTGAGAAATCGACCCGCGAGAAGAGGACTATTAGCAAAAGTAGACTGATGGCAAAAGAAAGTATGTGCCCCTTTTTCACTTTAATCATACAATCACAAAGAATTATATATCCTTTGCTATTAAATATAATAAGTTGAGTATATAAACGTTCACTGATTTTGGTGATTAAAATGATAGACACAACTGAAGTTAAGAAGAGGGGCTTGCTAATCGACCCGGATAATCTTGACGATTACCTAAAGAATTTTAAGAATTACGAAGAAGAGATGAATAAGAACCTTTTCAACGCAGAGAAGTGGAAGGACAAGAGGGTTTTTGTAACGGGAGTCAGCGGTTTCGCCGGAAGCCATCTTGCAGAAAAACTGGTTTCTGTGGGCGCTGATGTGTATGGCTTAGTTCGAAGGCATTCTGTCCCCGAATACAGAAACATTAACCACATAATAAATAAAATCACTCTGGTCGAAGGCAATCTCACTGATATCGATTCTCTTTTTACCAGCCTCAAGGAGATAGAGCCGGAGGTCATTTTTCATCTCGGTGCGCAGAGCTTTGTCGTCACGTCTTTCAGGTGCCCGATGGAGACTTACGAAACCAATGTGATTGGGACTGCGAACGTGCTCGAGGCCGCGCGAAAGGTGGATCATAGCATCAAGAACGTCCAACTGGCATGCTCAAGCGAGGAATACGGACTCGTCTATCCGAACGAGGTTCCGATCAAAGAGACCAATCCGCTTAGGCCACAGTCTCCGTACGCGGTTTCGAAGGTTACGAGTGAGATGATGGGGCAGGTCCATCATAAGGCGTATGGCACGCCGGTGAACATAACTAGGACATTCAACCACACCGGCCCAAGAAGAGGGCTGCAGTTCGTCACATCGATAGTGTGCAGGCAAATTGCAAGGGCCATCGTGAGGGGGACTAAAGAGGTTACAATTGGGTATCCATATGCTATAAGAGATTTCACCGATGTCAGGGATATTGTGCAGGGGTATTTGCTCTCAGTTGAAAAGGCGAAGAAAGCCGAGCCTTACAACCTTGGTCATGGCATGGGGATAAGCATAGAAAACCTGGTCAAGCTGGCCGCAAAGGTCGCCAATGTCAAGGTCGAGGTAAAAATCGACAAATCCAGGTTCAGACCTGCTGAGGTGGAGATGCTAATCTGCGATTACTCAAAGGCAAAGAAGGAGTTCGGGTACAGACCTAGAATCCCGCTCACAAAGGCACTGCTAGACAATATAGAGTATTTCAAGAACAACCAATTCCTTTTGGACATAGAAGCGCACTGAGGGAGTTCCATGAGGGTTTTAGTCACCGGTGGGACTGGATATATCGGCTCCAAGCTGACCGATTTGCTGAAGAAACAGCACGATGTTTCAACCCTCGGCGTAGAGAAAGGGGTGGACATAAAGGCAGATGTCACTGATTTTGATGCGATTAAAAAGTCCGTCAAAGGATACGATGCAGTCTGCCATCTCGTTGCGCTGATTGGCACAAGGGAATCGATAGAAAGACCGATGGATTTCTTCCGGGTTAACTCTCTGGGCACCTTGAACGTACTTGAGGCAGCGAGGCGAAACGGCATCAAAAAGCTAATTCTGGCGTCTAGTGTTATAGTCTACGGGGAGCCAGAGCGCCTGCCCATGGATGAGACACATCCGGTAAGACCAAATAACCCGTATGGATATTCCAAATGGGTGGCGGAAGAGTTTTGCAGGAGTTATTCCGAATCATACGGGATTAACACAGTTATAGCAAGAATCGGGCATCTCTACGGCCCGGGTCAGACAAACCTTTTCTTCCCGACTCTTATATCACAGGCAAACAAGGATAAGATAGTCCTCAGAAACCTCGACTTTAAACTGGATTATATTTTCATAGATGATGTAGTCGCAGCGCTCGCGAAATGCGTTGCTTATGACAAGAGTGATACATTTAATATAGGCAGTGGGAAGAGCTATTCTGGAAGGCAGATTGTAGACGCCCTCTCAAAGATCCTTAACAAGAAACTCAACGTTGAGGTAACCAACCCGATGAAAGAAGGAGAAACACTGCTGGATATCTCCAAAGCCAGAAGACTGTTGGGATGGGAACCAAAAATAGGCCTTGAAGAGGGCCTGAAAAAAATGTTAGTTAGTACTTCTCCATAAATTCTCTTACGACGCTAGCCACATACTCTCTTTCTTGCTTCCCTATTTTTTGATGGTTGCCCCAGAGCATGGAGCGCCTGAGGATCATCCTCGAGTTTTTTAGGTCGCCGACGACCCTATGCGAAATCTCTCTCATAGCCGGCTGCTCCTCAATATTGCCAGCCATGATTGGCCGCGTCTCTATCTTCCTGTCCTCCAAGAAATTGACCAGATCCTCCTTAGTGAACGGGGCCTCGGGTTTTACTGTAACCGGATAGCCGAACCAGGCGTGCTTAGTCCCTGGCCTTTCTTCAGGTAGTATGAGGTGCTCGGAGAACTCAGCCAACTCTTTATTCCAGTATTCTGCGTTTTCGCTCCTCACTTTCAGGCTGTGCTCCAGCTTTTTCATCTGCTGGATGCCGAAAGCGCCAGAAATTTCAGTGGGTCTCAGGTTATATCCGGGCGTAGTGAACAGGAATCTCTTATCTATGAAACTGTACTTGCTGGCTATCTCATCTTTTTTCTTCAGGTCCCTAATCCAGCCGAAAACTCTCAGGGCGCGGGCCATCTCCGCAAAATCCTCATCGTCCGTCATGACCATTCCGCCCTCGATGGTGGTGATGTGGTGAGACATGAAAAAACTGTAAGTGCCTATGTCCCCTATGCTCCCGACCTTCTTGCCCTTGTACTCTGCGCCATGCGCTTCGCAAGAGTCTTCAAGGACATAGAGGTCCCTATCCTGCGCCATCTCCATTATCTCATCCATCTCGCATGGGTTGCCCAACAGATGGACGGGCATTATGGCTGCGGTCTTGCTGCTCATTGCTTTTCTTGTCTGCTCGATGTTCATATCATAAGTCTCTAAATCAACATCTACAAGGACAGGTTTAAGGCCTACATTCGCTATCGGGAAAACCGTCGTGGACCACGTAGTGGCTGGAGTTATGACCTCTTGGCCCGGCATGATTTTGTCTTTGGTATTTGGGTTGGTTAGCACAGATAGGGCTATCAAGTTTGCCGAAGAACCCGAATTAACCATGATTCCATGTTTTACCCCAATATAATCAGAAAAAATCTCTTCGAACTGTTTGACCTTCTTGCCCATCGTCACATAGGTAGTCAGCAATGAATCTATCGCCTCAGCCGCCTCCTCCCAGTTGTATAGGGGGGATAACTGTACTTTGGTCTGCCCGGCGACAAATCCTCGCTCTTGGTTCTCAAAATATTCCTTGGTGAGGGATTTAATCTTTGCCATGATTTCGGAGTTTTCCATACAAATCGCCTATAATTTAAGCCAGCAAGTTATATTTATTAGCGTATTACCAAGCCGGTTTTTCATACCTCATTTCTATCACGACGCTCTGGTTGATTAGGTAGGACGATAGACCTACGCCAGCCAGCGTTCCGTTGACGTAGAACATCCAATATCTGTCCTTGGAGTTAGACAGGTTCCCTATCTTGTTTATGAACACGCCGGCGCCGGGGTAGTCGGTATAATCTATCAGTATAACCTTTTTCAGCGCATCGAATGCCGTGCTGTTCTCTGATACATTTACATCGAACTCCTGGGAATAGCCTGAAAAGTTGATTATGAGCTTTACCGGAATCTGGTTCGTGCCTGGTTGTGGTTGGCTCACACAGCCGGCTAGCACTAAGAATATAAAAACTAGCGCAAGACTCCTTTTCATTTAAAGCCTCCAAGCAGCTGTTTTAGGCTCAGCGGCAGGCGTTCTGCTCTCGGCAAAGGCCATAGCTTTAAGCAGGTATGGCGCGCATATCCCAACAATCAAGACGTTTCCTAGAACATGTAACAGCATGAATGGAATCCCCTGCAAAAGCGCTTGAACGATAGTGATGTTGGCGATAAACGCTGTTCCTACATTAGTGATCAAGTCGTAGACCAGAGTCAGAACTAGTGCAGCTCCGGCCAGCTCAATCCTCTTCGTGTGTTTCTTGAAAAACCCGGAAAGAGCCCCTATAAGGCCGTAAGTAGTGTTTGTCATCAGGCTTGTAAGAGCGATAAAGCCGAGAGGCAGACCCAGGGCAAAATAGGGTATCGTCCCATAGATGATTAAGTCAGAAAGCACCATAGTCAGCAGTCCAGTGAAAAGCCCATATCTCCAGCCGTATTTCACGCCCGAAGCCATAGTGACCAACATGACCGGCTCTATATTGGGCAACCCGGCCATCAGGACCCGGCTGATTGCGCCTAAGATAATTAAAGATGAGGTTATCGCAACTTTCATAAAACTCGCTCAATAAAGTTTAATAGATTAACTATATAAATATTAGCGTAGCATAAGTGATTTAATGAAAATAGCAATACTTGGAGCCGGGCTAACTGGTCTTGCCGCAGGAATGGCGCTTTCGAAGAAACATGACGTGACTATTCTAGAAAAGCATGATTTCATCGGCGGGCTGGCTTCTTCTTACAATATTAAATGGGGCGGCAAGAGATACTCGATACCAGTCAACTATCATCACGTACTCGAAGATGATGTGTTCACGAAAGAGACCATTAAACAGGTGGGGCTGTGGAAGCACTTTTATCAGAAAAAGATAAAATTCGCGTTCCATGTCGATGGGAAATTCCTGAGGTTCAACTCGCCTTTGGGGTTCCTGCAGTTTCCGGCGCCGCTTATTGAAAAGATACGGTTCGGGAAGCTCGTCTTGGGCGCCAGCCGGAGGACGGACTGGAAAAACTGGGAAAAATACAACGCGAAGGAGTATATAGAGGAACACGCGGGAGAGTCGATATACAAGCGGTTGATAAGACCGCTCCAGAGCTTCAAGTTCGGCGGCAACCCGGACAGCATGAGCGCAGCATGGATGCTCAACCGGCTTGGCAGCGAGTCCAAGAATTTCCTCAATAAATTCGGCTACCTCGAGGGCGGGCTGGACAGGATGATAAGGGGGATGGCGGCCGAGATAAAGAAAAATGGCGGGCAGATAGTGAAGGGTTGCGATATTGTCAGGCTGAACAAGCACGGGAATAAAATTGAGTCATTGGATTATGTTCAGGGGGGGAAAAAGAAAAAGCTAGACTTCAACATTCTGATTTCGACCATACCATTGCCAGCTATAGTCAAACTTGCCGACCTGAAAGACAAGAGACTGAAGAGAGTCAGGTACCGCGGCTCGATTTGCGTGACCTATGGCATGAAGAAAAGAGTTTCGCCGTATTACTGGATGATGTTCCTGAATGACAAATATGATTTTGGGGCGGCTTTCGAGCACACAAACTTATATTCTGGCGCCGCACCTAATGACAAGGCGGTGTTCTACGCGGTCAAATACACTGACCAGAACGACTCTTTGTGGGGCAAGACCGATGGAACCATAGGAAAACTGTTCTCGAGGCAGCTTGATGATGTCTTCAGCGGGTTTTCAAGGGATGTTGAGTGGTCGAAAGTCTTCCGCGAGAGGTTTTCCGAACCAATCTACGAAAAAGACTACAAGAACTACAAACCAGCTATGAGGAGTGAGATTAAGAACGTCTATCTCGCAGGTATGCCGTTTATATTCCCGAAGATTAGAAATATGAATAACGCTATAGAATCCGGATTGGACGTGGCTAAATTGGTGGGATGATGGAGCCTAAGGATATATACGCCAGAAGACTGGGCGAGGATATCGAGTTCAGAATAAGCATGTACAAAATTTTGTGTAACGACTTCTTTCAGAAATATATCCCTCCAAGAGCCACAGTACTGGACGTAGGGGCGGGCTACTGTGAGTTTATCAATAACATCAAGGCTGGGAGAAAAATCGCTGTCGACATAAATCAAGACGTTAGGAAGTTCGCGTCGAGAGGCGTTGAGTCGATAGTTTCTAATGCCACAGATTTGAGCAGGATAAAGAGCGGCTCCGTCAATGTCGCGTTCACCAGCAATTTCTTTGAGCATCTAACGAGAGAGGATATAGTCAGGACGATCAAGGAAGTTCATCGGGTGCTTAGGAAGGACGGGAGATTCCTAATAATACAGCCGAACATCCGCTACTGCTATAAGGACTATTGGATGTTCTTCGACCACATCACGCCGCTGGACGACAGAAGCATCAGCGAGGCGCTCGAGACCAACGGGTTCAAGGTCGTCGAGAACAGACCGAGATTCCTCCCCTACACGACAAAAAGCAGGCTACCGCGGTCGATGTTCTTGGTCAAGCTATATCTCATGCTACCCATTGTCTGGAAGATCATGGGCAAGCAGGCGTTCATCTGCGCCAAAAAGGTCTAGAACCTGTAAGAGAACTTGGGCATCTTTCTTTTCATCAGCGGCTCGTAAAGAGAGCAGTAATTCGTCTTCTTGCATATCTCTTTTAGGTATTTCTTGCCCTTCTTATTGTACCAGTAAGTGGTATTGTATTGGGTGACTCCCCACGCCATAAGATCGAAAAGCTTCGTCTTGAAAAATATGGGGGCTAACGGGCTCTTCCGTATCTTGAACTCCCATTTGAATATCACGTGCTTGTCCAACTCCGGCTTTATGAACGGGTTTACCTTGAAGCCGTCGCCTATAATCTGGAAATCTGCCCTGCCTATACCGGCCTTCTCTGAATAGCCTATGTGTGCTACTTCTCCTTTCCTGAAGCCCATATATTTAGACACGGCGGCGTCGACAGCAACTCTGTCATTTGACGCGAAGACCACGTTACAGACCTTAGGGATGCCTGTCTTTGGCCCGTTTTCCTCCATAGATATAGTTCCGTCGACAACAGCAAACTTGACAGGCAGTATTTTGTTTATGTCCGCTATCGCTTTATCGGCAACCAAATGGTACTGGTGCCTGAAGCGAGGGACACAACCCCATTGGTTCTTGAGCGAAGCGGTTAGTTTGGTAATGCAATGCGCCTTCATCACTGGTACTGTAATCACGTCGCTCTCCATCACTATCTTCGGGATGTCCAGCTCCTTGAATACGAACCCGTTTATCCTGACTTTGACCGTTTTTTCTTTCGACAGGTTGACGAATCTTGCGCCATACTTCTTGGCCAGCCTCTTGAATCCCCAGAGCTCGGCTGCCTTATCCAGCTGTTTCGTGGTCGCCAGATCCGCATCGCCCATTGCCAGTTTTCTCTTCGGGAACCTGGCTTTAATCTGCTGAAGAACGGCTTCCACTACCCATGGATTGGTGTTCTGGCTTGGCACTAATGTGTCGCTCATGCCGTTTATCTTCACAAAAATCGGCCTGCTCTTGGATAGATAACTGTACCATCTGGCTTTATCCATCACTTCAGCTACCGCTTTCCTGACATTCTCCTTCGACGGCTTCTTTATCCTCGAAAAATAGACCTTCGACGACATGGTATCCCCTATTTATTTATAGACTGAGATATAAAAAGGAAACGATTGAGATGCCAGATTCTAAAGTTGCTGTTCTGAAGACCGGCCCGAAGACGGTATTGAAAGACTATGCCAAACTAATGCATTTAGCTGATTATCAAAAAACGATATCAAAAAAATACGAGACAATCCTGAAACTAAACCTGTCCTGGTCTCTTTACTACCCTGCCTGCTCGACAGAGCCGTGGCAGTTGGAAGGCGTGGTGAAGACGCTTAAAGATGATGGTTATAAGAAAATAACGCCAGTAGAGAACAAGACCGTCGTTACTGACCCATGGAAGGGGGTCAAGCAGAACAAGTGGGCGCCCGTGTTCAAGAAGTATGGGCTTAAGTTCACCGCTCTGCCTGACGTTGAATGGATAACCTGTAAGCCAAAGGGAGATATGCTGGTCTTAGACGAGATATTCGACCCCGTGACTATCCCTAAGATGTTTTGCGGAAAGAACATAATCCATTTGCCTACCGTCAAAACGCACGGCCATTCGACTACTACCGGCGCTATGAAGAACGCATTCGGCGGCCTTCTGAAAGAGGTGAGACATCATTGCCATGCGCACATCCACGAAGTTCTGGTCGATCTGCTGACAATCCAGAAAGAGATACATACTGGAGTTTTCGCTGTGATGGATGGAACTGTCTGCGGCGACGGGGCCGGACCGAGGACGATGGAGCCGAGGATAAAGAACTATATTCTTGCCTCTGACGACCAGGTTGCGATAGACGCGATAGCCGCTAAAATGATGGGTTTCGACCCTATGAAGATAAAGTATATCAAGATGGCGCACGATAGGGGCTTGGGAATGGGCGACCCGGACCAGATAGAGGTGCTCGGCGAAGATGTATCGAAAGTCAATTTCCATTTCACGGTCAAAAAGAGCCCGGTTATAGCAGGCGACCAGCTATTCAGGAAAGGTCCTCTAAGCTTTGTCGAACCGTTGCTTTTTCACACCTGGTTTTTCAACCTCTGCATTATGGGCTCTGCAGTCTATCATGACTATTACTGGTATAACGTCGCGGGTAGAAGGAAGATAGCTGAATTCATGGGAACTGAATGGGGAAAACTCTTTCAAAGGTATTGAGTATAGAGAAGAACGATGCTCAAGGCTATCCAAATAAGTATCCCTGCAAGCATCTGTTTATCGCAAAATACGAGTTCTGATTTTCTTGCAACCTCGCTGTTTGATTGGATGAAATATAAATATCTGAACACCAAGAAGGTGGCTAGAGGTATAGTGACCATGAGCCTGAAGTTATGGGTGAAAGAGGTATAGAGGATGTAGCTCATGGACAGCATGGTCGCGGTTATGTCGGTCAGCCTGTTCAATATCTCTTGTGTGTAGAACTTAAACACTGGTTTCTTCAGGTTCTTGCGGCCGAATTTCTCAATTTCGCTTTTTCTCTTGCCGATAGCCAGGAACAGTGCCAGCAAGAATATCACTATGACGAGCCATGGCGATACGTCGACACCTATGATGAACGCGCCAGACGCCGTGCGCAGTATAAAGTTGATTGCTATCACGTGGATGTCCACAAGAGGGATATTCTTCAGATAGAGGGTGTAAAGCAGGGTTGAGAGGAAAAGTGCAAGTGCCAAAAGTGAGAATGCGAACGGAGTGAATGTGCTGAGGTACAAAGCGAAAAAAGCCAGTATTGCAGCGAGCAAGTATGCATGGGTTGAAGAGACCCTGCCCGAAGGTAACGGCCTTTTCTTCTTTTCCGGATGCGCTTTGTCTGCCTCCGTGTCAATTATGTCGTTTATTATGTAAGAGACAGATGAAACAAGGCACAGAATCGCAAAGCCGATGACCATAATCGGCCAAAGTTCAAATTTCAGGAGACTCTGGGAGAACACAATCGGAATGAAAAACACTAGATTTTTGTACCACTGCCATGGCCTAATCAACATGAAAACATCTGTGGGCCTCATATAATCACTATTTTATGCCTTTATCATTTAAAAGTTTAGCCTATTTCATCTCTCTTAAAAAAAATGGGAAGCTGAACACTACTGAAAGACCGTATGAAAGGAAGCGGGAAAGCACAGCTATAGAGACCGCCAGCGCAGGGCTGACACTCATCAAGAGGAGCAAGGCGAAAAGAACTGCTTCTGTAGAACCTAGACCGCCAGGTAGACTGCTTATCGTTCCCGCGAAGAGAGAGAGGGAGAGGAAACCAAATGCTATTCCAACGCCCATATTAAGGCCGAGAGCCAATGATGATAAGTACAGGGTAAAAACTTCGCATAAGAAGCTTAGTATTGTCAAACAGAGGGTTGGGAAGATTTTCATTCTTTTTAGCTGTCTTAAACCGATATAGAAGTTGTCAACGAACGTATCTATTTTTCTCAATTGTTTTTTCATTTTCAATAAGGATAAGATTGCAGAGATTGCCCTTTTCATCCAAGATTTTTTCAGCATTATCATCATTAGTGTCAGTATAATCAAAAAAGCCAGCATTAGAATTATCTGAAAAACTGTCGATACAAAAAATGAGAAAAAAAGCAGAAAAATCATTGAGGAAACAAGCAGGGTTCCCATATCGAGAAACCTCTCAACCAGGACAACCGGCAGTAGTTTGAAAAAAGAAGTTTTGTATCTCTTCTTCAGAAAGTAAGGCCTCGTAACCTCTCCGATTCTCGCTGGGATTATGTTGCCCAAAAATAGGGAAGCGAGATATGTGGAAGCTAAATCCAGTCTTCTAATTTTCAGTTTATAAGCATCAAGAAACAGCTTCCATCTTGTAACTTTGAACGAAAGATTGATTACTTCCAGAAAGACGCATGCAAGAACAAGAGGCAAGCTGGCATTTTTCAGGATGCCAAAAACTTTGACCAAATCTGCCTGAGAAAAAATTAGGGCTAAAAAAAATGCGCTGATGCCAAATGCTAATAGGTATTTCCACTTCATGCCTATTTTAATAACGTTTCAATTTATTAAACAAATGGCTTCTAATATAGTTATGATTATTGGTTCCGGAATTGCGGGCTGCTATCTCGGAAAGCTTTTGGGCAGGCAGGAGATTTGGGAGAAGAATAAGACTATCGTTGAGAAGCCGTGCTCTTCCCTCTTGTCTAAAACTGGCCTCGGTGCCTTGGATATCTATTATGACAATTGCGTATTGAACGAGATCAGGGGCGCCAGGTTCTTCTCCGACAAAAAGGAATTCAGCGTTGAAAAGAAAAACACCCAGGCTTTTGTTCTGGACAGGCTGAAACTGCAGAAAGAGCTGGCAAAAGAGGCGGAAGACGAGGGGTGCAGAATAAAGTACGGCAAAGCCTGGAACGGTCAGAAAGACGAATTCATAATCGGGGCGGATGGTGCGCTCTCTGCCGTCGCCAAGTCGATGGGCGTCAGGCACAGCTATATACTCGCTTACCAGGTAAAGGCGCAATTGAAGAGAAAAATCAACCCGGACTTTGTGCAGCTCTATTTCGGGAATTTCGCTCCGGGCTTCTTCGGCTGGCTGATACCATTCGACGAGAGGAATGTGGAGATAGGGTTAGGCGTATCTCGCGGCAACCCCAAGATGAATTTTGATTCTTTCTCCAAGAGATTCCAAATCAAAAAGACAAAGGCAATCCAGTCGGCGCTCATTCCAATATTTGATCCTGGGCAGAAGACAGTGTCTGGCAACAAAGTGCTCGTTGGTGATTCAGCCGGCCAGGTGAAAGCCACGACCGGGGGAGGAATTATCTTCGGCTGTAAATGCGCGGAAATACTGGCTGAGGCTATAGACAGGCGCGATCTGGCTTATTACGAAAAAGAGTGGAGAAAGAGCTATGGCAGAGATCTGAAAATGCATCTGAAGTTGAGGAGGTTCTTGGATAAAATAGACTATAACGAGCTGTTTTTGAAGATTGGCGAGAATAGAGTTGATGAGCTGATTGAGGAGTATGGAGACATGGACCATCCTGGCGGGCTGGTAAAAAGACTATTGGTGAAGCCCGGGCTATGGCCCTATTTGCCGAAGTTTCTCTTTGTCTGATTGTAGAAGTCTATGGCCTGTTGGAAGTCTTCTTTCTCGAACTCCGGCCAGAGCTTGTCCAAGAAGTACAGCTCAGCATAAGAAGCCTGCCAGATCAGGAAGTTTGAAAGGCGGTGGCTGGCTCCTGTCCTTATCATCAAATCTATATCGTTCGGCTGGTACAGGTACTGGGAAAAATTGTCTTCAGTCAGGCTGTCGATTCCGCCGTTGTTCGCCGCCTTCTTGATTGCGTCTATTATCTCCGCCCTGCCGCCGTAACCTAAAGCTATGTTAAGGGTATATCTGTTGTGGTCCTCTGTGGCTGCGTGGAGCTCGTCTATCGCGTCTCTGATGGGTTCTAGATCCTCCGTTCTGCCGATAATCCTCACCCGAACCTCATTGTCATGGACCTTCCTGTTCTTGGCGAGCTGCTTGAAATAATAATCGAAAAGGGAATATAATATTTCCAGTTCCTCTTTGTTCCTCTTGAAGTTCTCGGATGATAGAGCGTACATCGTCGCGTTCTTAAGGGTAGGCACTTCTAGGCACCAGTCAAAGACCTCTTCCGCCTTCTCAAACCCCTTTCGGTAGGATTCCTCGAGAGACAAACCGTGCTTCTTCGCATACCTTCTGTTTCCGTCGGGGGTTATCGCCAAAGATTGTAGCATAAAATCAGCTTCATGAAAGGGGATAGCTATATTAAACTCAATAGTGTTTTTATTCTTTACTATATAGGGGGTCCTTTATGCGCAAAGGCGTCTCGGAAGTGGTATCCTTTGTCCTAGTATTGGCGATAATGGTCACAGCCACTATGTCCGCTTATATCTGGGCCAGTTCCAGTATTCCCTCGCTTAACGAGCCAGGGAGGATAAAGAACCTTGTAAATCAGATGATATCGCTGGATTCTGTGATAAAATCAACGGCCCATGGTGACATAAACTTCACGACCAGGTTCGAGCTCTACTATCCTGATGGCTATTTTGAGCTTCGGAACATGACAACCAACTTAAATAGCAGCCTGATGCCTGTCCTAATGATAAACCAGAAATCGCTTGTCTTAGGCTATACCGGTAGTATCGCTACAACAACCGGCTGCGATGCCAATTATAGTTATGATGCCTCGACGCACATCAAGATGTACAGGTATACGACGATAGATAATGTTTATGTCGGGGCGCAGGCTAGTGGTCCCGGCCAGGCAGAGATTTCGATATGTTATACCAGTATCAATGTAACCGCCGGCACATCATGTGTGAGAGGTAAGAACGGCCCCTTTGCGGCTTTGAACATCAAAAAAGAGGGGGTTATAGGCACGACGCCGCAAGTGTCTATAGATGTTTGTTAGGGGAGTAAATGGGTGAAGGATTTGCAAGCATAAGTTTGGCGATAAAGACAGCGATATCCATAATCATCCTGATAAGCGTTTGGATAAGCCTGAACAGTTATGTCAGTACTCTCAAGACCATCGAGATGACAAACAAGATGCAGGATGTGGCGGAATACATAGACGCAAAAGTCCTTTACTCGCTAAAGCTGTTGCAGAACACGGAGCATAGTTATATGAAAGAAAAAATCTATCTGCCCGACTACGGCGAGTACTATGCCGCCTCTATCGGCTGCGCTACCGGAGACTATCTGTACATAAACGCCACAAATCCTATTCGAGGGATAAACTTTATTATTAAAGATTATATTAATTGTAGCAATATGAATATATCCGGCTCCTTTCTGCCGGGTGGAGAAAGGTGCATATACGCGAATCGTGTAGGGACATCCATAAATATAATGCTGGTGAACGACTGTGGCTCAATCTAAGCTAGCCTTGAAGCGGACTTTGCACAAGTTGGTAGAGATTATCAAGAAAGATGTGGAGAAAGTTGAAGAGACCGGGGAAGAGAAAGAGCCTAAGTATAAGATAGTGATAAAGGGGCGGGGTAAAGGCGGGGAAGAGGAGTACGAAGAGCCGAAGAGAAGAGCAAGACGCCTCTATCCAGAAGAGGAGGAATATGGCGAACAGCCTCCGCTCAGGATTAGGAAGGCGCCAGAAGCCAAGCAGGATGAGCTCGAGAGGATGCAAAAGAGGATGGACGAGCTACAAAAGTCTATATCCGGCATAAAGGTACCGGAAGGAGCGACCGCCCAGACCAGCGCCGAGCAGCTGGCCATGATGCAGAAGATGAGCGAGGATTTACAGAAGAAACTAGAGGTTATTGCCACAGCGACCAGCCAGATAAACAGGAAGCAGCAGATTCTTGACATGGGGGATAAGATGAGCAGGATAGAGAGCGCTGTCGACAGGCTCCAATCGAAACCGAGCGGCGGGATAACTTTTGTAACACAAGCCGGAGAGCCAGTCACAACTCCAGTCATCTTCGAATTCCCGAGGGTTGCTGAAGACCTAAAGGCATCCGGCGTGATAACTGTCGGGCAAAAGGCGGTTGGAGACGTGAGGGGAATACCCACCATGTTCGCGTTGCCTAAAGCTGAGAAGAGCAGGAAGATATCCTCTGAATGGGAGCCCGCTGTCTCTAGCACAATAAACCTGAGGTACCCGCTGATAGAGCCATATGCTTACGCTAACATACGCTGGAACGAGAAGACGCAGGAGGTCATCTATACTCTAATAGAGCCGCCGCTAACTGACAAGGAGAATAACATGCTCGAGAAGCTCATGGAGATGGTTGTTGATTTACTAGATATCAACCTGATGAATGTCACGGAGATGGGGGCGGTTAAGAAATACCTTAGGGAGAAGATAGACGCGCTCATTGAAGACTATGGCTTTGACATGAGTAAGCCGGAGTATGACAAAATCATGTACTATATGGAGAGAAATTTCCTTGGCTTAGGGACCATAGAGCCGATGATGCAGGACCCAGAGATAGAGGACATCTCCTGTGACGGGGTCGGCGTCCCTATATTCATCTTCCATCGTAAGTACGGCTCGACGAAGGCCAATGTCACCTTCAACGATGAGGAAGAGCTCAACAAGTTTATAGTCAAATTAGCCCAACGTTGCGGCAAACACATCAGCGTCGCCGATCCTCTGGTCGATGGAGCATTGCCTGACGGAAGCAGGCTACAGGCCACATACTCTTTCGGTGGGGACATAGCCACGAAAGGCTCTACTTTCACTATCCGTAAGTTCACGAAAGACCCCTTGACTATCATAGATTTGATGAACTTCGGAACCATTCCCGCGACTATGGCCGCCTATCTCTGGCTCGCGATTGAATTTAGGAACTCTGTTCTTATCGCCGGAGGGACTGCCACGGGTAAGACTTCCTGCCTCAACACGCTATGCCTGTTCCTGCACCCTGAAACAAAGATACTCAGCATAGAGGACACCCCAGAGCTGGTTCTGCCGCATGAACACTGGGTCGCGAAGATTGCCAGAACTGGCTATGGTCCCGACCTGGCCGAGGGAAGGAAGAGGGGGGAGATCTCTATGTTCGACCTCCTCAGGGCAGCTTTGAGAGAGAGACCTGACGAGCTGATTGTCGGAGAGGTCAGAGGCAAGGAAGCCTATGTATTGTTCCAGGCGATGGCAACAGGCCACGCAGGTATGGCAACGATACATGCAGAATCTACCGAGGCGGTCGTTAACAGGCTGATTACCGCCCCTATCTCCCTGTCAACAGGCCTTCTACAGCACTTGAACCTGATTCTGGTCATGACCAACAGCCGGGTCAAGGGCGTCGACGTGAGACGGGTCAAGGAAGTGGTGGAGATACTGGGCATGGACATGAAGACCGACAAGCCTATAACCAACGAGTTCTTCAAATGGGTTCCTTCCGGCGACTATTACGAGTTCGCGTCGGACAGAAGCTATATACTGAACAAGATAGTTGAGGAGAAAGGGATATCCGAGGCTAGCGTGTGGGAAGAGCTGCAGAGGAGAACCGCTATCCTGGAGTGGATGAAAAAAGAAGGCATCCGCTTCTATAAGGATGTCGGCCGAATCATAGCTATTTACTATAAGACCCCAGAGGACATCCTAAAGAGAGTTTTCGGTGGTAAGACTTGAACAATCCGGTATTCAGCAAGGGTTACAGGATAATCGCATACAGGCTTTGCTACGGCACGATACAAAAATTCTTAATTCCATTGATTGGGAAAGAGCTGGAAGACCTAAGGCCGTTGATGAGGAAATCGAAGCTTTATATGACGGTAGAGGAATACGTATCCACGGCCTTTCTTACGCTCCTCTTGTTTTTCCCGCTCATGATAATTTCTCTTTTGATAGCACTAATTGTTCTCTTTGCAGTTCCTCTGGTCATGGCATTAATCCTCTCGCTGGTCATCTCTATAGCCACTAGTATTGGGCTCGGACTTATTTTCTTCCTATATCCTTCTTACAGGGTGGATGGGATCAAGAGGGATATAGAGCTCAACATACCCTATGCCACAACGCACATGGCCACCATAGCAGGCACTGGCGTCCCTATCTATACCGTCTTCAAGATATTATCGGAGTTCAAAGAGTATGGCGAGCTTGCAAAGGAAAGCGGAAAAATCTCCCGTGATATAGAGGTGTTTGGAAGCGACGTGACAACAGCCATATCCCAGTCTGCTGCCGACAGCCCATCGCCGCACTTCAAGGAGCTGCTGTGGGGGATAGTGGCGGTGATAAGGGCGGGCGGCGACCTGAGGAGGTTCCTGATAGAGAAATC
>Ga0315282_10001729_pt1 | contig 40770 bp, 43 predicted proteins | sample YL17G07_20_MG_FD_203693 | JGI IMG/M metagenome (GOLD analysis project Ga0315282, IMG submission 203693) | Sediment microbial communities from Yellowstone Lake, YNP, Wyoming, USA - YL17G07_20 | ecosystem: Environmental > Aquatic > Freshwater > Lake > Sediment | place: USA: Wyoming | collected...
GCAAACAGTTGCTTTACCTTCTGAACATCTGGGTCAGAAACCGTCACGTTCTTTCGTTGTACTCCCGTCATACTATCGATTTCTACTGTGAGATGGCGCACCGTATTCGTTGATGTAGAGACGAACGGATGGAGGGCCAGGCTTAGAAAAAGCAGGACAGCCCCGATTGTAAAAACTTTGGTAGATACTTCCATTTTCATTTCATCCCCCATGTAGAGTTATGAGGATTCGTTGCCGGGGTAAAATCAACATTAACCCATGGAACTCCATGATAGTGCGTGAGGTAAAATCCGAGGAAGTAATCGATAATCATTTTCCCAGGGATGACTTTCGGGCCTGTGTCATATCCCTCCCAGTAATTCCCTTTCCATTTCGTTATTTGAGGGGCAATAAGGTAGGGAAGTTTTATTCTCTGGAGGAAATAATACTGGAAGGTAGCGTCGCGCTGATTTCTAATGAAGTTATTTTCTTCGACGACACATTGAGCAGCCAACTCTATCTGCAACCCGATTTGAGTATCAGAAATGTTGTTTCGAAGAATACGACTTTTGTCTCCAGCAACAAAGATTCCACTGGTCGAATTACCAATGAAATTTTCATAAATCATGCAATTGTACCCATATGAAAGGATTCCTGATTGATTATTATCAAGGATATAATTCTGAGAAATCGAATTGCTCTTCGAATCAAAGTCTCCCACAAGGATGCCATTCCCAGTATTGTTGACGATAGTATTCATAGTGATGGTATTGTATGGGTCGTCGGCTTCTAAGTAGATGCCATCGTTTTTATTGTTCATAATAAGATTTTGAGCAATCAGATTACCATGAGAAGCCAAGGCAAAGATGCCAAATAAATTGTTTTTCATAATGTTACCGATGATTAGATTGTTGTGAGATTCAGCACCGAGGTTTTTAATAGAGACGCCAGCATTATTATAGGTTTCAGTCCCGCTGTTTTGAAGAGTAAAACCTCTTACCTGAATATTCCCTGATTCAAGCAAGACACAAAAACTTGTGCCGTCAGCGTCGACAAAAGTGCTATTTTTATCCTCACTGATCAGATTGACTGAACGGTTAATCTGGACATGCTCGTGATACATACCAGAAAAAACGAAGATGGTGTCGTTATCGACGGCATGATTTATCCCATCCTGAATAAATTGAAAGGGATGCTCTGGAGAACCGTCCCATGGCCCTTGCGTTGTTGTCATCATCGACATAAATTGTTGTTTCCATGGCTCCAGAGGGTACACTTGTCGCTGGATTAACATTCTCTATGTTGAATGAACGAGCCGATGACCCTATGATGGTCGTTAGGAAAAAAAGTACAGTGGCACTCAGAGCAAACCATTTCCTTACTACAGGATATATTTGCATATACTTCCTCCCTCAATTATAATTGAATAGGTAATCGGAGTTATATAAACGATGTGACGCATGTTGTCAATTATCATTTATGAATTCTACTCGAGAGCATATCTGCTCAAGTGGTATGGTAATGATCTGGATAGATATACTGCAGGACCGTGATCCACACGGTGTCTGAAGCAGTGCGACCCTGCGCGTCAGTGACCGTAAGAGTGGCCCAGTAATTCCCTGTCGACCCAAACACCATGGTCGGGTCACGTTCCGTGGATTCGTACTTGCTCTCGGTTTTGGTGAGATGTGTGAGATACAGTGAGATACCAGCGAAAGAAAGAAGAGGATTCTTGAAGAAGAGCAACAGGAACAGAATCAGAACAGACACACGGGGTTCACGAAAGGTTGCCTGAGGGACGATTGGCTGGGATGTGGGGCCGAACGTCCAATTGTACGAGACGATCCGCGCGTCATTTTCTGGGTTCCCATAGAAGTGAACGGTAAGGGGCGAATATCCCTCGAGTGGGCCTGCCTTGATCTGCGCTTTGAGTGGTTCCGATGTCTCATTCGTACTTGCCGTATTCTCCTGGAAATTGTTCGCTTCCAGTATCGATGGAGCGGTGAACACAGGGGTGATTGCCAAGTCGAAGTCATTCCCTCGGTCTGCCATGCGTTTTAACAACCTGATTTCTCCGACATGGACACTGACTCTGACGGTAAACGTTCTGTTCGTCCACGTGTAATCATCATAGGTGGTTTTCAGCTGTGATGCGGCCTCGGAAAGCTCACGCGAGCGCAGGGTCAATGGCACGAGTCGTTCGGTCGTTAGTGGAACTATGATCTCAACAGACCCTTGTTTTGTCCTACGGGCGCTTGTCGCAGATTGTTGTACGGTGGTTCCGTCCGGGCTTGTGATCTGGAGGGTTAGTGTATCGAGGCCGCAGCGGTTCAGGACCGTTGCTTTATCGTCGGTCCAGTTGAGCGTACATCGTATTTCTTTCAGGTTTGGAAATCCAAAGGAAACGGTTTTGATGTACTCGGAGTCTGCACTGACGAATTCTGATACGTGCGTCGGTACCCCATTAGTCGTCCGCCACGTAACATCATACGAATGTGTCTCATTCATTGGTGAGTCCGGCGTTTGAACATTTCCTTGGAGGCTATAGAGGAAATATCCAATTCCTGTGCTCAGGAGCATGAGCGTACAGGCTAGGCTAATGAGTATGTGATGTTTCTCCATATTCCCCCAATTTCACGAATACTATCGTCTAATATAATGAAACGTATATAAAAACATTATGTTATTTTAATCACAAATAAGGAAAATCTGACCAGTGGAAAGCTTATTATTGCACCATGCGTCAGAACGATTCACCGATATATTCCCTCTCTCGTTTCCCATTGCTGCCAGAGCAAGGTAAAGAAAAAAGGATAAAGGAACATTCTTCTTTCACCCCATGGCCCACGTGTTCCATGGAGACTTTCGGCAATTGGACGGCGAGGAACGCCGAAAGATCCTTCCGGCCCGGCTCCTCCTCAAGCAGATGAAAATAAAGGAAGGTGATACGGTCCTTGATTTTGGCGCTGGTATCGGATATTTCAGCATCCCGGCCCTCGATTCCGTCGGAGACACAGGAACCGTGATTGCGATTGATCTCTCCGACCGCATGCTGGAAGAGTTACGCAGACGGGCAGGAAAACGAACGAACCTGATGATGTATCACGCAAATGATCTTGGGACGTTGACCGCGGATGTCATTCTCCTCATCACTGTTCTTCATGAAGTGGAACACCCTCAAAAATTCCTCGAATCTTGTTTTACTCATCTACGACCGGGCGGCCGGATCTTCGTCATCGACTGGCAAAAGAAGGAGACGCCGCGAGGCCCACCAGTATCTGAACGAATCACCAAAGAGGAAGTGCTCTCCATGACTTGCCATCCACATCGAGAACACCCCATCCATGATTACTTTTATTTTATAGAGTTTTGGTGAGGCGCGATTCCTCCAAGTATCCGCTGATGCAAAAGTTCTTTGTATCTCCTTAAGTATCCCGTGGACGTGGAAAAAGATTTAGCGGAAGAGGTCAAAGAGTTAAACAAGCGCATCAGTGACCTAGAAAAAATGCTCTCCGTGCTCATGAAACCGCTCAGTGATGTTCGAAAAACAACGCAAAATTACATGAAACTCGCAAGCCTTCTGCTTGACCACGGTGGCCTCACCCCTGAAGTCATCCTCCCTGAGGTAAAAGATCCTATCTCGAAGGATATCGTACGGGTGCTTCTCGAACGATCTGAGCAGAACATCTCCCAGATCACCGATCTTGTAAAAAGTAAACGAGGGACCGCATCGCGTCGGATCATCCGTGAGAAACTCCTTGACCTCGAATCAAAACATATCATCCAAAAACAACAACGCGGCTCGCGGTACATCTACAGTCTGACCGCTGACGTGATCAAAAAATGGACACAACTGCTCGGTTTGACTATATAGCATGACCAGCGTATAGGCGATTAATAAAAAAAAATTGGAGGTCTATGAATATGAACAACCATGAAGGAATGCCTGATCCTGAGAAAATAAAGGAAATACTCGATGTCGTCTCCGAGAAAATACCGGGACTGCTGAAACAGCTCAGCGAACTACTCTATAGCCCGAAAAGCGCGAAGCAATACGCGGAGGCAGCGGCAACGTTCTACAAGGAACTGAAGGGCGCGGGGATGACTGATCAGCAGGCGTTTGAGCTCACACGGCAATATATGTCGACCCTAAACCTTGGCAATGTCATGGGACGGTTTCGGCAGCAGGATCATGAATAACCCTACTCCTGTCGAGAAGAATATCATGACTGAAAACGCGTCGGAAACGAGGAATCCCCTCAAGATCCTGGGGTTCCTCATCCCACTACTTCCTTCCTTGATCCTGCGGTTCGGCGGTGAGTTCATCCGGTTCAAATCCAGGGCACAGAAAGGAGGCCGTGTTTTTCAGGATGAACTCGTGCGACAAGGACTTGATGAAACGACCGCCACGCGGCTCACTGCACTGTACCTGGAAGGAAGTGACCCGTTCAAGCTGCTTCGGTCGCTGCGCTAATCTTTTATTTTTTAAAATTTTTTCACCCTTTTTTCTTTTCAATCGCACAATCTAATCTTATAGTATTATTCGACTCTCAGCGACACGGACGGTGTAATATTTATATACTCTCCGTTCATAAGTTGTACCAGGGGGTAAAAATGAAGATACATCGGAAAATGGTACATGAGTTCATGCTGGTGGTATGCGGTGTCGTCCTTTTTTCCCTCGCTTTTTCATCGGCATTCAACGTCTATAATATTATTTCTGTGAAAGAAAAGGTCAATGGTACCGCATCTGCTGCCGCTACTTCTCGTGACATTGTATTGATTTCCAAATCAACAGGCCTTGAAACCCCGACAAAGGAAGAGGGAAAAACCGAGATGGAACTCGCAGATATGAATAATGACGGGAATCTGGATCTTATCTCCGTCGGTGATCATGGTTCTCCCTATGTGAACAGCGAGGAACATGGGATCATGGTATGGCTTGGCGACGGTGCTGGCACCTGGGTTGTGCATCAGAACGGGGAGTTCGGGTACGGCGGCTGTGCCGCTGGCGACATTAACAACGACGGCCTCCTTGATCTCGCCTGGGGTATCCATCATGACTACAGCGGTGTTCCAGGGTTTGGTGATACCTTGATCGGTGCAGCGCTTGGTGATGGGACCGGGATCAATTGGATCCCATGGGCGACTGGTCTTGCCAGTGGCGGTGAGACGTGGGGGATGTTTGCGACGGATTTTGCTGATTTTGACTGTAACGGACTTCTTGACATCGTTTCCCAATCGTTTGGCTGTTGCAATGGCCTGCACGTGTACATAAACCATGGTGATGGGAATTGGAGTCATGTCTGGGGGTTGAGTGGAGGGAACGCGGAGTATAATCTTGAGACCGGTGACGCGAACGCTGATGGATACCCTGATATTTTCGGGAGTCACGACGGGACCTATGTGTTTCTTGGGGATGGCTCGTTCGGGTTTACCTTGAGTCAAAATGGTCTTCCCGCGGGAACGTACAATGGTATCGACTGCGGAGATGTGAACAATGATGGCTGCGACGACATCGTGTTTGGGCTAGGGTCAGCCGGTATTCGCTGCTATACCTATGAGAAGGACAGTAGTACCTGGGTGTCTGCTTCATCAGGCCTGCCGACCTCCGGGTATTATTATACGCAGTTCGGGGACATCGACGGTGATGGTGTTCTTGATATCGTTGGGTATTCCGGATCACAAGGCTCCGTGTATCTTGGTGATGGGAACGGGAACTGGGTACCGAGCGGGACATGGACGATGCCCACTCCGGGAGATTATTCGTCCTTGCTCGTGGATGGCGATGTCGATCATGACGGACGGGAGGATATCTTTATCCAGGCAGCGCAGGAAGGGTTCCCGACGTACAACAATCAATTGCGGTTGTACTCCCCGTGGCTTGAGCCAGGGACTCTTACCGCTCGGGTGACTATGCCGCATGGCGGAGAGACGTATCGGGCTGGGTCAATCCGGAATATCCGGTGGCTCGCAGCCGTCCCGCCGTCTCAGGGTACTGCCACGGTCAAGATTCAGCTTTCGGTCCATGGGGAATCTGGCCCCTGGATGACGATTGCCCAGGATATCCCGAACAACGGGTGTTACCAATGGCTCGTGGATGCGAGCGGCTCCGGGCACTGTCGGGTGAAGGTCATTGTGTCCACCGGGTTCTCTAGCACCTCTGCTATCTCTTCCTCCGATTTTACGATCAAGGGTTTTTCCGTGGACGCCCATGGCCCGTATCATGGGTCTGTTGACCAGCCTCTCCAGTTCACTGGCTCCGCTGAAAATGGGACCCCGCCCTATACGTTCCACTGGGACTTTGGCGACGGCGCATCATCCGACATGCAAAACCCGACACACGCGTACGCTGCTATGGGGAACTATACGGTTGAATTGACGGTGACCGATGCAAGCGGTATGGCCGCTCGTGATTCAACCTGGGCGTCGATCCCGGGTTCAGGCGCTCCTCCGAACACACCACTCATCACCGGTCTGCCACATGGAAAAATAAATGTGGAGTACACCTATTGTGCCAATACATCTGATCCTGATGGTGATGATGTCTTTTATTGGTTCGAGTGGGGTGACGGGAACAACACCGGGTGGCTCGGGCCGGTCGCCTCTGGTGCAACCGTGTGTGCGAACCATACATGGTCGAACAAAGGTTCGTTTACCGTTCAGGTGAAGGCGAAAGACACCAATGGCCTGGAAAGCGCGTGGGCGACCCTGAAAGTGCGCATGCCAGCAACCATGGCGTACACCCCGTTTCTGAAATTCCTAGACCGGTTCCCTCACATGTTTCTCCTCCTGCGATTTCTGTTAGGGCGGTAGGTCCATCACTGCCTTGCTGTTCATTTTCGATAGTGAGCATCTCCTAAGTCATTCTATGCTGTCAAACCAGTAAATTTTATCTGGTGGAAAACATTTAAATGTCATCGAACTTTATGGAACATTTGAGAAGGAATACGTATGAAAAATAAGAGCCGCAGAAAGAATGTAATTCGAAGTGCAATGGTTTTTGGAATATGTTTCTTATTCATCTGCTCAATGGTACCCCCTTCATTAGGTAACATCCGCAGTGCGATAAAAACGAGTCATGAGGGTGATATCCCGACATGGTACCAGGGGGATCAATGGACTTACACGATCGATCCTCTGTATTTCGCGAACGAAAATGGGTCCTTTAGTGGGACTGTACAAAATTTTAAACAAATGGTGATCGGCATAGTTGGCAACGCATACGAGGTGGACATCACAGGGCAGATCAGCGGGCTCCTCACCGTCAATGGCATTTCAGGGGATCTTTCCGGGGAGATCACCGGAACATCGTACATGCGAGTCTCGGACCTTGCCGAAGAAACCTCGACGCTCCATACCGAGGGAACCATCATGATCTTGTTGCCCATCCCCTATGAAATGAACGTAGTCACAAACTCCACACCGCCATTGGAACTGTTTGACTTTCCTGTCAACATCGGCGAACAATGGAGGATTCTATGTGCGAGTACCACCTCCGGGTCGTTCAGCATCCTCGGAATCTTCAATCAATCGTTGAACGGAAACCAGTCGATTGATGAGACGGTCCAATGTACAACCAAGGAGCAAATAAGCGTCCCAGCCGGATCCTTCGATAGTTATAAAGTCTCCCGCCCAAACACCATGGTTTGGTATTCTTCTGATGCTGGAAATATCGTGAAATCAACGGTTGATCAAAGCGATGAGAACATGACACTGCAGGCGACCCTTTCCCTTCAGACATTTTCTCGAACCGCCCAGCCAATTACCGTTTCTGAAGATATCGAACCTTCTGTTGTTTTGCCTGGCGCCTCAGTCGTCATTTCAGGTCAGGCGCGGAACACCGGGACAGGCGCCCCGATTCAAAACGCTGATGTCTCCATAGAAATCCCGTCGCTAGACCTAGTCTGGACGACCACCACCGATGCGACTGGATATTACACGAAAACAATTACCGCACCGACCATGATTGATGATACGCCATCAGGCAGAGAAACCGGCTCCGGGGGCGTCATTGTCTCATGCATGAGCGGAGGCCTCACCGGCCATCAGGTTCAGACGCTCGTGACCATTGGAAATAATGCACCGTTCACGCCTTCGATTCACGGTCCGTTGAAGGGAAAACCAGGGACACCGTACACCTATACCGTTGTCACGGACGACCCTGAAAACGATACCGTTTCCTACCTCATCGATTGGGGAGACGGGAATAACAGCGGCTGGCTTGGCCCGTACAATTCTGGGGTGAGCGCGGCAGTGAGCCATACGTACGCGGCAAAAGGGACCTACGAGGTAAAAGCAAAGGCGAAGGATGTCTACGATGCTGAAAGCGGCTGGGGGACACTCCCAATAAGGATGCCGAGCAGCAATGAGATCACGCAGCTCCCGATTTTTAACCTCCTGGAACAATTCTTCGAACAGCATCCACACGCATTTCCCTTCCTTCACAATCTCGTGAGATTTTTAAGCCAAATATAACCAGATACTATCAACTACTCTGAAAAGAATTCCTTCCCCCGTGGAATCAATCATGGATCATTTTATAGACGAAGATCGTACCGTTCCTCAATGATTTTTTTCCCCCACCGTTCATGGGCCATATCCTCGATTTTCTTGAAACCAGCTTCTGTATAGAGATGATGGGCGACTCGTAGGTCACTTGTGGTCCAGAGAGAAACGGTCTTGTATTTTTTTTGCTTGCAGAACCGCAGCGCCTTCGAAAGGAGGTGCTTCCCGATGCCTTGCCCGCGATAGGTCGGGTGAACTAAGAACCAGCGGAGCTGAGCAGTGCGGTTCGACTGCCTGACGATTGCAATCGAACCTATGATATGGCCGTGTATCTCAGCCAGCCAGAGTCGGTCGGTATCTGGGTTAAACGTTTCGACGAACTCGGTAAGGCCTTTTGCGACATATGCCTCAAATGTTTGATCGTACCCGTACTCTTTTGCGTAGATCGTTCCATGAAGATACGTGAGGTACCCGATGTCACCAGGCTTCGCATACGCCCGTATCGTCCATTGGTTCGGTGTGCGTCCTACGCTCGTCCGGTCGCTTTTGTTATAATTTCTTCCCATAATACACATGACTGAAGATGGTTCCGTCTATCTCTCCTATTTCAGGTAAAAGTCCCCATTGCTCGAAATCATTTTTTTCCAGCAGTTTTCTACTGGCGATATTTTGATCAAGTACAATCGCAATGAGGGTTCTATATCCTAGTTTTTTTGCTTGGGGTAAAAGGTACTGTAATAATTCATTTCCTATGCCTTTTCCTTTCCACTCGTTGCGAACGAAGCAATCGACTTCACCTGTTTTTTTAAAGGCATCCCTCCCTTTTCTATATGGGTTAATGCTGATAAAGCCAACGATGGTGTGGTCCTGTTCAGCGACAAAAATCGGGTAGCTCTCTTTTGTATGGCGTGCAAACCAGTCTTTTCTCTCGTCAACTGTTTTCTCAGTTGTATATCCTACAGATGCTCGGGTATGGATCGCTTGATTGAATATGTCCACGATTTCCTGCAAATCTGTTTCCTTCGCATATCGTATCATTACTGTCATCGTAGCTCTCTTTCGAAATTTTTCATTGTTCCTTGTAGGCGCCTCATTTTTCAGGCGAGGATATCCTCTCACGGGAACGTCATTTTATAATAATACGGTCCTTATAAACTCTTTTTTCTTTTCTCAAGGGGGGAGTTCTCAGGGTTATAATTCTCAATGAGTATCAAAACAGCGAAGGTAAAGAAAAAAGCACGTAATCTGTTCGTAGAACAAATTAGGTCTTACCAATTGAGCGGTCCCCAATTGCGGCTTTTACAATTCGGACAGACATATGTTGTTTTGGTTTTATCGTCTGAAATTTTCAGTGGAGCAAGAAATTTCGTTTGGCATTTTTTGCATTGATAAAAGTTCACCATGCAACTAAAGAATAATTTGGAGTTACATAACGTTTTTGGAATATGATTACTTCCCATCATGTATTTCTATATATAGTGGGATCACTCGCCTCTCTTCAAATATCCTGCACTTTTCCGCTGATATTATGAATTTTATTCATTGAAAAACATTAAATATTGTCGTTTGATGTATTGTACCTATAGGGGGCGTAAGAATATGAAACGAAAAGGAGTTAGTATTTTTATTTGCATGCTGATGGTACTTGCTGCTGTGGTCCCTCTTGCAGGATCGAGCAGCATCATTGGAAACGTCGGTACACCCACCTCTGCCCGCCAGGGAGACCCTGGTACAGGGTCGCGGGACGGGTGGACTTTGCAATGGAGCCATGCATATGGCGGTATGGGCCACTCTCAGTTGGCGCAGCCAGTCGGCGATATCGATGAAGATGGGGTGAACGAGGTGATTGTTGGCGGTTATGAAAATTCTGGGATGTGTCGGATTCTTTCGTACGATGCAGCACAACAGACCTATGTGGAAGAATATTCGTGGTTCGTTCCAGGCGGTTCGTACCATATCCCTACAGGGGCCTGTGTCCTTGATTTGAACGAAGACGGACATCTCGAGTTCTGCGTCGCCTGGGGTTATACTGGCGCTGAGGGTATCTACGCGTATACCTGGGATGGGACGACCTTGACGACGCTTGACTGGTATCATGGAATCGGGGTCGATTTCCTGTTCGATTGCTACGCCTGTGATTATAACGATGACGGACATCTGGAGATCCTGATTACTAACGCGCCAAATATGGGGCCTGGTGATAAACACGTGACCGCGCTCGCATGGGAAGATAATCATTTTGTCATGAAAACAGCATGGAGTTGCCCGGGTGGGAGTTCCATGGAATGCCCCATGGCCTGGAGCGGGGATGTGGACATGGATGGGAAGACCGAGGTGATCGCTGATGTCTCTGACGCCAGTTACGCAACCGCTGGGACCTGGGCACTGAATTGGAACAATGACACCCAAAGCTGGGACGCAGTCCCGGTCTGGACGAACTATGGTGGAGCAACGGTGTATGGAGACGGCGTTGCAGATGTGGATGGTGACGGGACACCGGAGATCGGTATCGGGAGCTATGGGGGGACACCGCAGGGGTGGTTATTCGAATGGGACGGGAGTACCTACCAGCAAGTCTGGAATGGACAGCACCCAGGCGGTGAACCGGTCATCGAATCGGTTGCACTCGGTGATGCTGATAACGACGGTCGGCAGGAGTTCGTTTTTGGGACGCAGCAAGTCCACGTCATCGGCTGGAATGGAACAGGTTATTATGAAGAGGCGACCCTCACAGACCCGCAGTCGATGCTCGCAGGCATGAATATCTGCGACTTCGACACCGACAAGCAGAATGAACTGAAAGCATGCGAGATTCTTGGGGGAACCGGCAGTGAGTTCATCTGGAAACATGTGGATACATCAGCCCCAGTGACAACCTGCATCTTAACCGGAGAAATGGACGGTCCTGTGTACATTAGTGACGTGACTGTTACCTTGAATGCGACTGATGCTGGTTCCGGCGTGAACTCTACCCTGTATAAGCTTGATGGCGGTGCATGGACGAGTTATATAGCTCCGTTTGTCGTCGCGGACAATGGGACCCATACGGCCACATACTATTCCATTGACAAGGTAGGGAATGTCGAAAATCCGAGCAACAGCACCTTTACCGTCTCACATCACGCGATCATGGAGATTTCCGTGAAGGGCGGCATCGGCGTGACCGCAACGATCAAGAACGTCGGCATCGCAAACCGATTCTTGATACCGTGGAGCATCTCCCTTACGGGTGGTCACATCATTCTTGGGAAAGGAAAATCAGGTACCATCATGCAGTTGAACTCCGGCGCAGAAGAATCAGAGAAGCTCATGGTCTTTGGGCTAGGGAAAACAACGATTTCGGTGACCGCGGGCGCCCTAGGGAAGAACGCAACAGCACGGGTGATCCTGTTCCTTGTCGTTGGAGTGAAGTAGGAATATTTGGAAAAAAACCTCTCCAATATTTCTTCTTTGAGGGAGTTGTACCCTTCATTATTCCATGGTGAAGTAGGCATAGACCACTTGGATGATCACCAGGAAAAGGAGGAGGAGAGCAAGGACCGTATGGATTTTTGATGAGGGTTTCCGTTTGATCAGCTTTTTCGCGACGCAAGGGCTTAGTATGAAGGTCAGCCAGGCGAGCACCGGGATGCTGACCCCAAGGACTCCATGGAAATTAAGGAGGAAAAAAAAGTTAAGTTTCGTGAAGCCCAGCACAAATTCCCCTGTCAAATAGACGTTCATGATGAGTGTAGTACCATAGTGAAGCGGGATCTGTTTCAATCCCTTTATACGCCCGAAGCGACCTGAACAGAGGAACCCTGCGACAAAGGACAGCACCACAAGGATAATTCCGATTTCCCCTACATTGCAATGAAGCTCCCCGCTGTCGCCCCCTCCGGCTTCTTGCGCGAGGACCACACTCGTAAGAGCCAGAAAAGTCATCGTGGATACCACGGTTAAAACAATGAAGGAGGCGGTCTTTGAAAGCGGGAAGGTTCTCCGATGTTTCTTTATAATCAAATTGTGACTCCCTTTCATTTTGGTGTAATGTGACACCCTATAAAAAATATCCGAGGGACTGCCTATGCTTTCAGCCTAGTAGTCGATGGTAAACCAATCAATGAGGAATGGACCCTCCATTGAATTATTAAATATGGATGCTCATTCTGAAGGGGCGTAGGTCCGGTGAATCGAATGCCAAAAAAAGATGAGAAACGACCTCGTAAGCAAGTTCAAGGAGATACCCACGACAGGGAAGCAAAGATCCTGAACATCATGTGCAACACATCGATCCTCCTGATGGCCATGATGACCGAGGCTTTTTCAGGAGTGTTTACCGAGATGGCAGCAGGAATGGCACAGGCTGTCACAACCGGTTTTGGCGCTTCGGAAAAAAATAGCACGGATTCGCAAAACATTGAACGTGTGAAGACGGAGCTGCCAAAACAAATGGTTGAACAGGTCGTACAAATGAAAGCCGACATGAGCGCGCAGCTTCAAGCAAAAAAAGAAGAAATAGGGAAAATGATTACCGACCCGAAGTTTGATGAGGGAATCGCTATCGCTGAACGGTATGATTTTGGTGTCCCGAAATTAACGCAGGATGTTGATGAACTCTCGCTTCTGAAATACATCGCGTTACTGAAAGCAAATGATGCTCGGTGTACGAAGATGTTTCAGGAGTTAATGGAATGGATGAAAAACATTAATACATTACTATAAAAAAAATTTTCGAGGTTCGCCTATGAAACAAGAACTGGGGAAAAAGAACTTGTCTGTACCCGATGCCCACGACGCTTGTGGGTGCAAACGTCAACGGAAAACCCAATTTTGTCACCATCGCCCATGTCGGGATCATAGGGATGGAGATCATTTCTCTATCGATGAGTAAAAAACGGTATACGAACAGCGGCATCAGGGAGAACAAGACCTTCAGCGTGAATATCCCTTCAGCCGGGATGGTTAAGGAAACAGATTATTGCGGCCTTGTATCAGGGAAAACCGTGGATAAATCGTCGTTGTTCAAGACGTTTTATGGGAAATTAAAAACAGCGCCGATGATCAGCCCCTGTCCTATGAATATGGAATGCAGCGTACTACAGTTCCTTGATTTTGCGCATCATGATGTTTTCATCGGTGAGATCGTTTCAACCTACTGTGATGATGCTGTTCTTACAGACGGGGAACCAGATTTCAAAAAGATAAATCCTCTCCTTTTTACCATGCATGACCAGGGGTATTGGACAATCGGCACGAGAGTCGCCACCGCATGGGACATCGGAAAAACCCTTAAGAAAGATAAATAGGATCAAAGTACCCGTTCCAGTTGCTCGGGTTTTTCCCCTCTATTTCTGCACATGATTTTTTTTATCACTATATACAATGGTGCGTCAAGTTCCTTTCACTGAAAAAAGGAAAATTACGAGATGATTACGCCTTCTGCTTTTAGGGCAAAGCCAGAGATGAACATAAATGGTTTGCTCTGATTACTTAGCGGTGGGATATTGATGGTCAGTCCCGTAAACCAGCTGAGATTCACCCCGATTGGGTTTGCGCCCACTTTCATATGTTTCAGGCCTAAAAGACCGATGCTAAAGACGGTCCCGTTTGTCAATTCAAGTGACCCGGCTGGCATGAGGATTCGAAATGGGATCAGATCGTTGATGAGGATGGCGATGAGGACCAGTGGTAACAAAACGAGCAAAAGAATGAAGGCAGCAAAAGGGGTCGTCTGGTTCTGTATCGCGGCGACGACTGCTTGTATAAACTTCAATGCAAACGTGCCAAACATCATCCCCTGGCCGATCGCGTTGAAAAAACAGACCGCATTCGAAAGGTTATCCCTATTGGCACCACCAAGAAAACCAGGTAATTGCTTCTTTTCGAATTGCGTAAGGACATCGCGTGTCGACAGTAGGGTTTGATCCCGTTTGTCGAGCATGATCCCTTTGCTCTTCAGTATCGATATGCATTTTAAAACAGTGGTTTGATCACCACTTTCCTGCGCATTATATAACTCAATAAGACATTGTTTGATCTGCCACGCATCTGCAGGCGAGACCTTTGTCATAGTCCGTACGGGATTTTTTCCTGCGTACCTGGTGACTTCAATGGGAACGATAGTTGATTGTGTGGCTGTTGTATCGACTTTTGAGGCAAGAGCGGGAGTACAACCGGCGAGTACCACAACCATTACACAAAGAAAGCTTACCGCGACTATTTTTTTATTCATAGGATTCCTTCCCCCTTTTTCTTCTATACCTAATACTAACAAGTAAACAATTTATATTTATATATTTCGCTGTGATAGAATTTGCACAACGACCATGAAGAAGATTCGTGGATGTCTTCGATTTCCTCCGAATGCAAAGGTTATTAATATCCATTCATTTATAAATATTCATCATGAAAGCACTCGCGGCTCTCTTCCTCGTCACTCTCCTCCTCGTTCCTTTCATACCAGCGGTAAGCAACGCACAAGATAGTACGGTCTCTTATCCATTGGGAGCCTCGCTCCGCACGGACGTTGACGCCGTGATCGTTTCTGACAGTAGCCCCTTTTATAGTCTCATTGGCACCGGCGCTGCTTGTTGGTACGACAAAGGAGCGAACACGTCCGGGCTTCTTCCCTTGCTGATCCAACACAACGGTACGCTTACTGACGCACAACAAAGATTCCTTGGAACATATTTCAATTCCCCAAATCACACCCTTCTTGTCCTCGGCGAGCACCTGAACACCACGTATCCTACGAGGGAATTCTTGGGTTCACCACCCGCGGTTGCTCTTGCGCTTGCGACACAACTGTTCACAACCGCATCAACCGTTCTTATCATCCCTTACGACACCCCAGATGCATACCAACTCAGCCTCCTTGTCGCCCCGCTCGCAAGCTATGACAACATCCCGATTCTCATCTCCGACCATAACGAAGCGGAACTCCAAGCAGTTTGTACACAATTGCATACCACCCACGCGTACCTCATCGGAGGACTTTCGCTCAATCTCACGAATGTCACGTTCATCCCTCTTACCAATGAAACAGCGATCACCGACACGATTCTTACGAGTATCAACGATCAGTTCGGCGTGATCAACTACCTGACCATAACGAACCCTGCTGATGTCGTTTCACCTGCGGTCATCGACACGACAACACAAAAAATAACTGACCACATCACCAACAAAAAAATCATTATTCTGAGTAAAGAAACCGACATCAGCGGAAATGACACAAGGAAATATTCCCTTGCTGTCCCAAACGGAATCAATCGTGTGCAAATCTCCGGGGAAATTCATCAAAAAAGAATACCATTGTTCGAACATCTCTCTCCGATCGTTCCCTTGCTTTTCCTGACCCTTTACGACGCACAAGGGCACGTTGTCGCATATGCAAACAGCATGGGCCTCGACATCGGAAAAACGTACCTTGAAACGCTCACCTGTAACGCATCAGGACAATACACCCTCCAGGTGAAAGCCTATTTTGGGATAAAAGGCGGCTTTGTCGTCCAGCGAGGGATATCACTCGTCAATGCCGATGTCACCCTCTCAACAACGATCTCACGATTGGCAGCACCACATCTCCCCTTTATCCCGCGGCTTTCCATGCTCGCACCGTACCTCACGGCAGCCCACGGAGGCCTTATCATCGCGAATACCTCATGGGAGCTTACCGACTCTTCTTATGCGTCCGCTGCCCAGGGATCAGGGGCCGGCCCCTGGTACAATGAATCATTGATTCCCTTCACGAACCAGAAAGTCAACACGACTGTCCAGCAACTCAATAGGACGCTTTCGGTCCTCGACAGCCATGGTTTTCTGAGCACGTATCTTCATGGTTCGGCATGGCTGGCGATCCTTGCGGACACTACCATGATCCCGATGTATTACTATGGGCCCTCACAAACGGACATTCCTGACCGGGGGCTGCCGTCAGATAACCCGTATTCGCTCAACGCGAGTCTTTCTGTGGGCCGCCTGGTCAGCTGGGACGTTTCGGATGTGTCTGTATTGATCGCTCGGACGTTCTTCTATGAGCCGCTCTGCGGAGCGCCGCAAAATCAGAGTGGATGGCATAATCGTTTCAGCTTCGTCTTCGGGCAAGGGTACGGTGAGACCGGGGGAATTTTCCACCAGATTCCCTATGCAAAAAAAGTCAGAACCTATGGGTTCAACGCAACCGTCTATGGGGACCTCAGGGACAGTCGGCAGGTTACGAGTCTCCTGCATGTGTACACCGGATCAAACTACATCGAGTATCTTGGGCATGGGGACTGGTTCTGGTTCCCCGCATCTATATATGGATTTGACTTGTACTCCAAGAATGTCGATGTGGCCCATGCGAAAAACTGGGTGTACGCAAAACCAAGTATCTTTCTTACCTCCGCGTGCCTCATGGGGCGGACCGACGGTCTCCCTTCGCAAATGATCATCGGGCTTGCCATGCTTCATGCAGGATGTAATGCGTTCATCGGAGCGACGCGCGAGACCGGTTCTGAGGCAGGGCTGTCTGTCCTGGAAGATCATCTCATTATTGACAACTGGAGCATCGGCGAGTCACTGCGCGGTGAAAAACAAGTGGACACAGTTCCGCCGACGTTTTACGTTCGCGTCTTGTATGGTGATCCCGCGTTCAACCCGTACGAGCCTTTGAATGGATTCAGCGGCCAGGGACGCCCGGTATTCATTCACTGATAGAAATCGTTGATTTAAAAAAGAGGAAAAGAAGACGTAAAAGAGAAAAGGATTCTGTTAAGTAGGGAGGAATAAAATGGTTCAGAAGTATTCCCTTTCGCCATTTTACGTCTATACTTAACAATTGTTAACTGTGGTTTATAAACCTTTCGCTTTCAAGAAATCGCGTATTTAAATTAATGCACAGCACTCCTTATAAATTAGGGAAAAATTGAGTCAGTAGGAGTTCACATTTTCTTTTTCAATACATAAATGACCCATGGGGGTATCCTTGTTTCGTTCACCCATTGATGTGGCTCATTTTCTCGCGCTAAGGGTCGGTAGGTTTTCGCTATTTCTAGTCCAGCTAGTGAATACACCGCTTCATACGACGCAACGGTCCAGAGAATATCCTCAACCGGTCTTGCATCCGAAATATCTGTTTGGACTATTCGAACGATATCGCCACTTTTTGCAGCAGCACTCTCCGGAAAGTCTTTCGTGGAAAACGATGCCCATTCATGGGTATAGATTACGGGGGACGACACGACGTTCACTATTTTTCCGTTGGTTTTCAGAAGGGTTCCTAATCCCTTAAAAAGACCAACCTTCTTTTCCTTCGTCGGAATGTTGTCAAACGTAAACACAGATAAAACGAGATCGTAAGAATTTTTTTTCAACGAACTGAAATCACCATCCTTCACGCAGCGGTACTCCCCGTGAGGATCTCGCTCCCTTGCTTTCAGTATCATGGGTTCTGCGATGTCAACACCGATCGTTCTAAGCCCAAGCTTCTTCAGAAACCGTGTCGAACGCCCTGTGCCACATCCGAAATCCAAGGCGTTTATTCCTTTGACGTGTCCATAAATGATCTTCGGTAAATCCCTGTATGCCAAATAGTACGTACCAGGGAACTCAAGGGTGGCGTACGCCTCCGCACGCCGTGCATCCTCGTACGAATTTGAAAATTTCATAGCGTCCTCCTTTTATTTCGCCTGTACATCGAATTGGTTATTTCGATATTAACATTTTTGGAAACTACCATTTCTTATTATTATATAGTTCACGGAGCAATTTCGATCAGATCTTTGCCAATATGAATAAATAAAATTCTTTTTCCATCCAAATAATTTCTTACAAAAAATAGGGTAGGCTGGTCTGATCTTACTGACCTTCCTTCTAAAATGCGGCCAGATCGAAAAGATACGCATCCACGAGAAGAACCAGCACGAACAATGCTGCAATAGTAGCGAAGACGAAACGGTGAAGGATCGCGGGTTCAGCATTTCTTTTTAAAAGTGCTCCAAGGCCCGCCCCCAGGGGAATGAAACTAGCAAGAGTCACCAGGCGAAAATCGATGCCATGGTATCCACCGATCACAAGGGAGCATGCGACAAAGTAAAGACTCGCAAGCAGCAGCGCACACGCGCTCACGAGCAGACCAACCCCTCTCCCTTTTCGTACGATCAAGTTTTTTTTGTTCGCACGCGCGTCGGCTTCCCTATCAGGGACTTCGACGTTAATGATCAACGCAAGTCCGTACAGGCTGAACGGTACAACAAACAGCAGATAGAACTCATCAACGCCGCCTTTGATCGCCCAGTATCCTAACTCCGGGATGAAGAATCCGATTACAAGCATCGTCGTCATCTCCCCAAGACCGCGATAGGATAGTCGCACGGGTGGAGCGGTATAAAACCATCCTATGATGTTCCCCACGATAACAAAAAGAAGGAAGAATACAGAAAAGGAGAACACCACCGTGAACACCGCTGCTAGTCCCACGGACAACACCATGAGCCCCACAGCAAACCATTTTGCAAAATGGCGCAACTCCGGGTGCTCAACAAGGACCTTACTTCCTCCGGAAAAAAGATTTTTCGCGGAATACTGATCGGTAATGACGTCAAAATAATCGTTGCTATACGAGACAGAGAGCTGTGCGGTAAAAAGAATGGCGTATCCAAGGATGAAACGCATGAACGTAAAAGGTGCCCCTGAGATGCATGCAAGCAGTGCCCCGATGAGAAACATGAAAAATCCCACGAACACGGCATGTAACCTGGCGAGTTTAATAAGAGACAGAATCACCGAATACTCCACAGCATATCACCATTCGAACTACCTACATCCTAGACGACGATATTTATAGTTTCCTGGAATCAACAATTAAACCCTCCAAAAAAAACTGTATGTAAAATGGTTTGGGTTTCTCCCATCAGATCATTTGTAAAAGATCGTTTTGAATTTCCAGACCACCCACCTCCCTAATTCTTTTTTTTATCCTATATAAAACTCCCTTAAAAAACCATATAAAACTCCTTTCCTTATCCCACAAAGAAGTGATCACGTATGGTTACCGCACAAGACATTCTCAACAAAGAGATAATACAAATAGATGCAAACGAACCATTCCATAAAGTAATTTCTCTGTTCAAAGATACCGATGCCATCATCGTCACGGAAAACAAACAATACAAAGGGATGCTGCTCAAACGCTGCCTCATGGAGCCAAAGCTATCGCTGAACACAAAAGTACACAACGCACTAACGCACGCACCGAAACTCGCACCGACAGAGCCACTCGATGAAATCGCGCGGGTCATGGTCGAAAACCGGGTCTATCACCTTCCTGTCATCCTAAATGAAAAAGTCATTGGGATCATCACTGCTGACGATGTCATTAAAAACCTTATTAATGAAACCATCGGGACACAACCAATAAAAACCATCATGTGCACCCAGCCACTCTCTATACGCCCTGAGGAGACCCTCGGGAAAGTCATCAAAATGTTCCAACAGCAAGACATCCCGTACCTCCCGGTTATCGAACATAACACGGTTGTGGGTACAATCACCATGGACGACATCCTTGAACACGTCATGCACCCGGAGGTCAAAATCGAAGGATACACCGGCCACGGTGATTTCGCTCCAGAGAAAACAAAAAAACTCGACCTCCCTGTCAAAAGCATCATGAAGGAGGAACCAGTGATGCTCTCACCCGAGACATCCATACGCGATGTGCACACCCATATGCATCGCTTTGATATGAATGGAGTCCTCATTGGATCTGAACATCGCCTGCACGGCGTCGTCACCCATAAAGAGCTCCTTGCGCCCTACGCGGGGTTCCAAAGAGAAGAAGCAATCGCGATTCAATTCCACCACAGTAACATAAACGTTGAAGGGTTCGACAAAGAAGAAGCAGTCAAATTCCTTCGGACGGAATTCCTGAAGAACTACGAAAAATACTTGGTCACGGGGTATCTCCATGTATCCCTCGAACAGCACAAGGAGACTAAGCAAGGGCTCCACCGTGTCGTCTGCGAAATGAAACTTTCTGGAAAACCGGGGGTGTTTTACGCAACCCTGGAAGGATACGGCCCGCAGCAAGCAATGCGAAACGCGTTCCTTGCGATTGAACACCAAATCAATCGACAGCGAGACCTTACCTGATCTCATTTTTCTCCTTTTTTTTCGCTGATACCCTTTCATGAAAAAACGTAAATAGTATTGCGTTATTCCTCAGACTATGTATCTGTATATTGGGCTCCTCACCGTCTTTGTTGTTATCCCGAACATCATTCTCTGTTATCTCAACAGAAAACAACTACACCTGAAAACGCTTCTCCTCTCCCTGCTCATTTTATTCATCATCGCGATCATCTGGGATCAAGTCTCGGTCCACTTGGGGATATGGTCCTTTGCCCAGGATGAAATCGTTGGCTCCTTCCTCGGATTGCCCATAGAAGAATACCTGTTTTTCATCTTCGTCCCACTCCTTTCTATCAATATCTATCTTCTTATAGAAAAAGCCTGGAAACAAGGATAACACTCAATGCCCTGAGGTGACCTTGAGTCCGACAATCCCGGCAATGATAAGCACGATACAAAAGATTCGTACCGCCTCCTGAGACTCCTTAAAGAGTAAAATACCGCCTGCAGCAGCGCCCACCGCTCCTATCCCGGTCCATACCGCATACGCAGTTCCAATCGGGATTTTCTTAACCGCCGTTGATAGTAGTACGAAACTTGCGATCATCGCAACCACGGTGAAAGCTGTTGGCCACAGTTTCGTAAACCCTTCTGTGTACTTCAACCCAATAGCCCAGCCGATCTCAAAAAACCCGGCAACAACCAAATAGACCCACTCCCACATGATCATTCACGCTACCTAACTTGGGGCTGGAACACCTGCGGTGATACGTCCCTCTATTCAACCCATCGTGAATCATCCTCTTCATTATAAAACCCATGTCATAAAGCCGCATCAAGGATTCCATACATTTAAATAAATCATGTTTTATTAATTTTCGTTGATGATTATGAGAGGGACGCAGCTCGTATTCAATAATCTTCTTGTTCTCCTCTGTTCTTTCTTCTTATCTGCATCAGCTGCTCTTGGATCATTTTCTCCTTCTCCAACACCCCTTCCACAAGCGATCACTGGGGGTGTGTATCCATTTCTTGCTGAGATGCTTGCACAGGTGAATGAATCGCAACTACGGTCCTATGTTCAAACCATTCAAGAGTTCGGACCGCACCCGACGAAATCCCCTGCCCTCGACGCACTCCGGGATTACTTGTATAACACGCTCGCATCCATGAATATCTCTGTTCGCTATGACCCTTGGCGGGAGAAACGAACTTCCGGGAAAAACATCGTTGCGACCTTACCAGGAACCCTCGCGTCAAACACAAGCGTTATTTTATGTGCGCATTATGATAGCATCGCGGTCTCGCCTGGAGCGGAAGATGACGGCTCTGGGGTTGCCGTAGTGCTTATGATCGCGGACATCATGCATCACTATTCCTTTAACACAACCGTGAAATTTATCTTATTTTCAGGGGAGGAACAAGGGCTGCTTGGGAGCCGAAGTTACGCACGAAACGCCTCGAAGAACCATGAGAGCATCCTTGGGGTTCTTGCCCTTGATAAAATAGGATATGCCGTAACCGCTGAAGAAGGCCGTACGATTCAACATCATGCGAACCCTGCGTCAGCCTGGATGATTACGATTAGTCAGACGATTGCGTCTCTCTTTTCCAATGAGATTGGACTAACAGTTCTTCACCTCCCTGAGGACCCGCAAAGCGACCACGAATCGTTCGTTGAAAAAGGATATGCCGGGACTGATTTTGTCAGAAACGCCGAAAATCCATACTATCATACCTCAGAGGATATCATCGATCACATGAACCTTTCATACTTGACCAACGCCTGTAAGCTTTCCCTTGGGACCATCGTCACGATGGCATCGTTTAATCCGATACTTGCAAACAATGATCTCAAGGTGGTCATGATAGGATCTCACCTCTCAAAGCCAGCACAATTTTCTGTTCGTATTGAAAACACAAAAGATTTATTGGACACTGCAAACGTCACGGTGTCGATCATCATGAGACAGCTTTTAAGGGGAGGGGTTGTCCAGACGATTAAACAACACCAAAGGACACCTTGCAATTGGAGCATCATAAAAGAAATCAGGCATAGTTGGGAGTTCGACGTCGCCGGGAGAAGATTCACCCGAGGACTGTTCATCCTTGAGGTCACGATCACCGGCAGAAGCGATGATCTCTATTTCTATCGAACCGTTCGCACCTACGGAATTATCGTCAGTCCGTTTCGGGTGCTGATGGTCCCTCATCGATAACATCGTGTTCTACAAGGAAACACCATCGATTCATGGATATGGAAAAATAAGAGGGATTATTGCTGATGATTTATTTGGGAGGAAAGGATGAAACGATGGGAAAAAACGATTCATCAGCAATATCATCTCTCTATATTAACAATTGTTAACTACTCTTTATAAACTTTTCGGTTCCAGGCAGGGCTCCAGGAGAAAATTGCATTAAAAACCTAAAAAAAGAAAGGAAAACCAATGATTTTATTTATCTCATTGGAATTCTAACGGATTTGTGTCTGTTTCTTTAAAAGAATGGTGTCCCACGGAATATTCCGTTGATAATGAACAGGCCATGGTATCCAGTGAATTTCCTGATGAATGTCAGATGTTTCATCACATAGAACCCAGAGTACGGCTGCTGAAGTGGCTTCATGATGGTATAATGGCAGAAAACAGCAGTAAACGTTTTTACAAATCCTTGCTCATGATATCCGATTATGATTCCCGTGATAATCGTTCTCCCAAAAAAGCCTGTGTCCCCCGTTCCGTCAGCGGTACTTGTTTGTGTTGGTATTCCTGCGGCTATTGGTATCATTGCGAACATCAGCGTAGAAAATATTATTGCGACAATTTTCTTATACATTTCCTTCCTCCATGTTTTTTTACGACAAATACATAAGCAATATCATATATTAATATTTGCATTCTTCTATCCTTTATATACATTGAGTTATGGGTTAGGATGTTTCAAGGATATCGTTTTTCTTTCAAGTAGGTTCAAGGCATATAATCCTGTGGTTTATTACTTTTTTTGTACGATATGAAGAAGGAACATGTATAAAGAGACGATAATTTACCCTTACTCAGATGGATTACGAAGATTTACAGAAGAAAACCCTTGTTTTGACTAAGACTCCACTTGCAGGATACACGCTCTCGAATCTCTTTCTTTTGTTGAGGCAAAATAATTTTCGAATCAGTTATCGCTATCTCCCACGATTCATGTATAGTACAACGGTGAGCAGCGTCATGGCCCCGTTCCGGGTACGGGAGAGAAAAAAGTTTGATAGGAACATTGTTCATACGACGATTCCCCATCATCCGATTTTTATCCTTGGACATTGGCGAAGTGGAACGACGTATCTCCACAACGTGCTTTCACTTGATAAGAATCTTGGATATTTCACGACCTTCCAGGCGTATCTCCCTGGAGTCTTTCTTGCATATGAACAGTTGTTCAAACCTCTAGTTGCCTCAAGCATTCCTGAGACGCGTCCAATGGATAACGTTGCGATGCATCCTGATTTCCCTCAGGAAGATCAGTATGCAGTGGGTGCGTTTTCTCCCTATTCGTATTATCATGGGTGGTGTTTTCCCCATAACATGAGTCTGTACAATCGGTTCGTCCTTATGGATGATGTCCCTGATATTGATATTCAGCGATGGAAAAATGTCTATCTGTATCTATTGAAGAAAGTGACGCTTGCGGTTGGAGGGAAACGTCTTATCTTGAAGAATCAGGACAACACCGCAAAAATCAAGTTACTGCTTGAGTTGTTCCCCGATGCGAAGTTTTTGTTGATCCAGCGAAACCCCTATGATTTGTATTATTCGATGCTCAAGTTTATGCGAATGGTGATTCCTTTATATTGTGTACAAACACCTCCCCCATTTGATGCGGTTGAGGATTCGATGATGGATCTCTACGCGAAGATGTTCCGTAAATATTTGAAGGAACGTTCCCTTATTCCCACAGGAAATTTAGTTGAAGTAAAATATGAGGATTTTATCCGTGAACCGATGGACCTTCTTCAAAAGATATATACTGACCTGAGCCTTGATGGTTTTGCTGCATCAAAAGAATCATTTGATACGTATCTAAAGACTCAGACCTCGTTTAATGGAGAGTCGTACAGGATTTCTGATGATGCGAAGGAGAAGGTTGACAAACGGTGGGGGTTTGTGTTTCAAGCCTTTGATTATTCGTAGGAATGTTTTTTTGAACGCTCCGATTCTCTAGTGACCTAACACAGATGACCTTTTTTATGTAGAACAATAATTATAAACAGATAAATTATAATTTCATGCATGATTTGGGAAATAATTACTCTTCTAGCGTTAGTTGCGGTTTTATTTTTAGGAAAAAAGAAAATATTTTTTTACATCTGGGCGTTTATTATCGGCATCATTGTTGGTCTCTGGTGGGAACTTACCGCAGAAACTGAATTTACGTATACTGGTTTTTCGATATATATTTGGAAAGACATCCCCTTAGCAATAATCCTTCAATGGGGCGTAGCAATTTCTGGCCTTGTTTTAATAAGTGACTATCTCCAAGAAAAAATTCCCGTTAGTAAAAAAGGAAAACATGTGGAATTAATAAATTGTTTTTTCTGGGATTTTATGGTTACTCTTTTACTTGGTATGGCGATGGAAGTCTTGGGGAGCAGTCTCTTCAATATGTGGACGTACGCGCCGAATGAGATGCCTGCGATAGTAAACATTCCTCTCAGATGGCTTGCCGGCTGGGGGTGGATTGGCGTGTTTATTTTAACGTTCATTCGAAGATACGATAAATTCTTTGAGTTCAAGCGGATATCAAAGAAGACAAAAGATCTACAGAAATTAAAAAGTTGATTCAAGAAATTGTAGGTCTTGACCGCGGGTCATTAGGCCAGTGATTTAGTGGTTATGATGCTAGAAGAAGCATCCATAAGTGACGATGATATCAGCGTTATTTTCGGCGGTTTTTTTCTTTTTTATATCGAACAACAACTGCATCGTTTATTGTTCTAAAATCATTGTCTGTCGTTAACAGGCGTTGATTTATCGATCGTGCACTTGCAAGGACAATGCCATCAGGAAGACCGAATTTCGTAACACCTTTTTTGCGTATCGTATATTTTATGTGAGCGGCATCATAGCATATTTTTTCATTCAATGGTATCACGTTTAGTATTTGTTTGAGTTTGTTGATTCGTTTTTCTGGGTCGATATGATTTTTCAGGCACCAGTCAGAGAGTTCTCCTATCTGAATGATTGATATGAAGATAGGTTCATCTTTGATGTAAGTGTAAATATCTTGGAATTTTTTTGAGTTTTTGTCGTTGCGGAAGATTTCTATTGTGATGGATGTGTCCAAAAACATCAGTATCTATCCTCTTTTTCTCTTTTAAAAGAGGATTTCTTTTTATCTATACCTGTGAGTTCCAGAAGTATTTCATTTCTTTTTATGGTCCCGGCGGGTGGAATGGCGACGTGGATCACATCTCCTTTATGAAAACCGAGTCCTTCGATGATTTTTGAGGGAACAAGGATGCCAAGTGAGTTTCCTATTTTTCTTAATCGTGCTTCGAATACTTCAACCATACTAGATGTTATAACGTTATAACTTAATAAGTTTTTCGGTTTGAAACAGTAAAAATCCCGAATTTTGAAGGTTTTGTTAATTAAACATCTTTCAGATAAGGTTGACCTGAAAAACATTTAAGACTGGAATAGATGTCCTGTTGCCAAATGAAGGAACAACGTAATGACGTTAGCTATAGCTAAGTCAAAACTATCATAAGGTGGGTTGTAATCTTAGCGATTACAACATTCGAAATTATATTGATTAGGAGATTAATGACACATTAATTCATCTGCAATATGGTGAGAAAACAAATAAAAATTAATGGCCATTATAGAAAAGGGATACCCGCGAGAAAGATTATTGTAACTGCAGATGACCTAATCGAAGCTTTCGATACACATTTTGAAGAGACTGCGTATTATCTTGATTTGCAGAAAGGGATAGTGATACTGGTATCTGAGTTTGATGATACCGATAATTTAAAGGAGAAAATCGAATCTGATATGACAGGCCGATATGTATATATTGAACCCATCCCCTCATTAGAAGGATATCAACAAATGGAGGATTTTATCGCGATGGTATCTGATAAGAATTTGCAAGAAAAATTACTGATTGCTATTTCTGGAACGGGCGCCTTCCATCGTTTTAAGGAGGTTCTCCTGACACATCCCGAGGAACGGCAGAGATGGTTTGATTTTCACGAAAAGATGATAACAGAATATACCAAGGAATGGATTAGCAATTTAAACAGAGAACTTGAGAAGAATCCAAAAACAAAATATGGAGATATGATCGTATGGGTACAATAGGAAGAAATGATCCGTGCCCCTGCGGTAGCGGAAAAAAGTACAAAAAGTGTTGTTTAACTAAGGGTCGAAAAAGTGATCAAGAGGCGGTTTCAACAGGTTCAATGAACCCTGTTGTTTCATGGGTTCTCAATGAACCATACCTAAAAAACACATTTGAACTTATCACCAAGAAATATATGGATGAAAAGGTAAATGATGAAATTCGATTCAATCAGTTAGTAGATGCTTTTATTTTTGATTATACGATCCCTCATATAAATATAACTCCGTTTCAATTTTTTCTTAAAAAAGCAGGACTTTCTCCTCAGCTGTATCCTGTATATCAGAGATACGAAAAGAACGTGTTTAGCATCTTCAAGATCATTGATATACAATACGACAAAGGTATGATGCTACAAGATCTGGTCTGGACGGAAACGTATTGGATTACGGAAAAAAAAGGCACACATATGACAAATGTCGGCGATGTTGTATTCTGTCGAATCGCACCGTTTCAAGATGGTTTTATTTCGCTCAGCCCAGCAATTAATAAATGGCCTCCTGAGGCGTCCTATTTGATTGAACGGGGATTCAGGGGGGTTCATACACACGAGGAGGGAAGACCGATCAATGCTTTCGATATATTTGAGATAATATACTGTTCAAAAGAGAAAACAAAAGATCTGACAGAAATAAAAAAGGTATTGAAGAAAAAGTTAATTAAACTAGGTCTAAAGATTGATTTTCGTAGTCTTGATACAAGAATAAATGAACATACCAATATCTATGATGCATTCCCTGAAATACAAGATTTTAACTTCCCCTCAAATAAAGACTTTCGGGAGACCATGGATCTCGTTCTGTTGCTATGGAATACATATCCTCGCCGTGAATTTAAAGGAAAAACACCGCAGCAAACCTTTAAAATAGGCCCAAGGGAAAACATGTTAGTTCAGGATCTCATAAATGAGGCAATGAGGGAGATCAACCCAGATACCTATCCTTCATCAGTAGACGCTGAAGCTGCAGCGAAAAAATACCAAAAGATCTGGTTGGAGAAACCTCAAAAAGAACTCGGTGGGAAAACCCCGATCGAAGTGATCCTAAAGGAGAGAGAAATGCTGGGTAACCCTGATAAAAAGTTCAACATGCAAATAGAACTCATTGGGGTTAAAGATTATGATAGCAATCTTGCAGAAAAACTCTATTTTGAAGGAGTCGATGCATTTAACGAAGGAGCAGTTGGATTGGCTGCAGAGAGATTCGAACAGGTAACACAGATGTATCCTGAGAATTATAAAGCATGGGGAAATCTTGGTAACTCCTTAGCATACCTTGGTGTTAAAGAAAAAGCAATCAGATGTTACAAAAAAGCCCTTGAAATCAATCCAGAGTACGAATTTGCCAAAAAAAATCTCGCGTCTATTAAGGATATGCCTGAAGAAGTTCTCGGATTGCAGGGAATGCTTGGAGCATTCAAAGGAGCCATTCACATTGGTTTTGGTAAGAAACGAACCAAGACTACTGAAAAATTCAATGTTTGGGACGAAATAGATAAGGATCTGAAGAAAGAACAAGAAAAAGATAAAGATCAATAATTTCTGTTCGTTGTTATTTTTCACAAATGGCGTCGACCTTAAAACATTTAAAACTGGAATGGATGTCCGTCTGTCTAAGAAGCACAGAGGTGATGATGTTGGCTATGTTTAAGTCAGTGCCCTTACCTCAATCCAGTGGTAATACGACATGGGCCAGTGATTTAGTGGTTATTAAGCGATAAGAAGACTACAAAAATTCAACGAAATTTTTGACGATTTTTTATCGGGCTTTCTTACCAGTCATCTCTATTTCCCGTATATCCGCACACGCCCATCCGTGGTGAATTTACCACAGGAAGAAGCATATCCTCACCACACTTATGTTTCTTTGCACATTTTTCACACAGAAACCCGGTACCTTCATAAAGACATTGGGTACAAACTGCTTTTGCAGGTTTACCACAGGATATACAAACGAAATCAGGAAGATCATTTCGAGCAAGAACTTCTATCTTCTTCAAATTCCCCTGCCGTTCAGAGATACACATCATATCAAGCTGTGTGGTTGATCCAAAATCATATTCATGCATGAACTTAAGACCAGGGCACAAAACAGAGTACAACTTAGTATTCATGCTTCGCGTCGGCTGTTTTCTACCAAAAAAATCTGTCCACATGGCATCCACACAGCCGGTATCTAATTCATATCGTACATTGTTAATGGTAAAAGCGCTGAGATGCCCACAACATTCTAACCATAATCGCCGCAAAAATGCATCAACATCTTTTAACGTCGCAATTCCTTTTACTTCAAAGTACACAAAAAATGGTCCTGCCTGCGCGCGAAGAAGAAAGGTCTTCCCTGTTTTTTCTTCCTTTTCTTGAATCTTTTTTCGTTCACTGCAGGACTGTAGATGCCGTGACATCGCGACGGATGAAAACGTCTTGTTGCAAAACTTGCATACTCCTTCAGATTTCAATTTCATTGAATCACCTTCCAATATCCGCCTTTATCCGGGCCAACTCGGCGTAACACACCTTTTACCTTTAACTTTGACACATACTCTTTAACAGTCTCAGAGCCAATATTCAACTGATGGGCAATCTCCTTTTGCGTGACAGAAGGATTTTTTTCTAACACGGCAAGTATTTCCTGTTCTAATCGCGGAAGATACACGGTGGTTTTCTGGGGGGTTTGCTCCTCAGGCATATCCTCCTAATAAATAGTTTAGGTATGATAATTATTCATTTGTGAAAGGTTAGGAATATCAAACTAAGTATTTTTATCTTATGAAGCACACTCTCTCAATACAAATTGAAGAGATCTCTGACGATATTGACCTTAAAACTTTTAAAACAGGAACAGATGTCCTTCTACCAGACGCCTGTAAAGAAGAAAACCTCTTGTATTCTTAAGAGCGGGGTCATACCTTCATGCACGGGGTCTGAACAACAGATACGGGCCAGTGGTCTAGTGGTTATGACGTCGCGCTTACAACGCGGAGATCGCCGGTTCAATTCCGGCCTGGCCCACTCCGCTCTCCCGGAGAGTATCTAGTCGAAACAGAGGTTTTTTTGGCCATTTGGTAATTTCACCGTGTTTTCCTCTTCCGCTTGGTTTAATTTGAGGTTAATCTTATATAAACGAATCCTATTAATAAAAATTAAGGGAAGGAATTAAATGATACAAATAACTAGATGTCACGCGTGGGCTATTTCCATCCTTATAGGAACAATTCTACTCACGGTTGGAACCATACCTGCATTTTCCAGTATAAACCATGAAGTTCGTGATTCTGCTAACATCAAGTCTAAAGGTTCGTGTGACACAAGTCCTCAATCACGGTCAAGCCGAATGGATTCTCCGGTGGAATGGGATAGAGTCTTTGGTGGGGACCTCGTTGGTAACGGATATTCAGTATGTGAAACTACGGATGGCAACTATGTCGTAACCGGCTACATTGAAAATACTAGTGGAAATAGAGATATTGCGCTCATGAAAATTGATCCGAACGGGAACGAACTGTGGAATATATCCTTCGGGGGAGTACACGACGATACTGGATATTGCGTTCGTCAGACCTCAGATGGAGGGTATGTCATTACAGGAGTCGTCGACTGGTACTTCGACATGGTGTTTTTCTATCATGTTGGGTTGCTGAAAGTTGATCAAAACGGCAATTTACTCTGGGATAAGAGCTTCGCTTTCCTGAGTGAATCTGCAGGAAGATCTGTGTTGGAGACCAGTGATCATGGGTTTATTATTGTAGGGTGGACGAATCATTATGATTTGTTACTGGTGAAAACCGATGAGTCGGGGAATGAACAATGGAATAAAACGTTTGGTGGAACGAACATTGACATTGGTCTGTCCATTGAGCATGGAACCGATGGGGGATATCTCATTCTTGGAAACACAGAGTCGTTTGGCAACAGCTCTGTTTGGCTCATTAAAATCAATGAAAATGGAGATGAACTCTGGAATCGGACGTTACTTGGAACACAGAACGTATGGGCTGACTCAATGGGGTATACGTCAGATGGCGGACATATTATCTCTGGATATTTTGATCCAATCTACTCCTCAATTGATGCATGGTTGATGAAAGTGAATGAATCCGGAGTCGAAGAATGGAATAGAACCTATGGAGGATCACTGGATGATGTTGGGAATTCCGTACAACAGACGACTGACGGTGGGTTTGTTTTTACCGGGTTTACTGGTGCTACACATTTTGAGGGACCCTATACTTTTTGGGTTGTCAGAACCGATGCCAACGGCGTAGAACAATGGAACCGGAGCATTCTCAGTGAGAAAAGCGGATACGGCTCTGACATCCAACAAACAACCGATGGGATGTTCATTATCACTGGCAACCTTGATTCAAGAATCTGGATACTCAAAATAGCGGATCAACCACCACACGCGAAACGAACAGCGTTTATGATAGGTACAATCTCCGATCTTGAGACCGAAGGAGTTTTTATCACATTTCAAGCAAAATTTGTCTTGTCTGTACACCTTTTTCCTCTGAATATTACCCATTATTCGAGAACCGAATATGTGACCATCTCACAGAACTACAGAGGTATTTTGCGACCAAAATTCATCGGCTGTCTTAGTCGTACGTAATCGGGCAACAAATATATTTTGAGGAAACAACAATATCGTCCGCGCGAAAGGATACGACTTGTACGCTATCGAACAAGAGAAACCAGCGACAGAACACACCATTTACACGGTCGCGTCCATTGGGAAAACCCTCACCCGCACCGGGGGGGGGCATCCGTAACTTCAAAAAAATGGAGGCCAGACGCGTCTCTTTTACCATCGGCGTCACCTACCAGACCCCGCTTGAACAACTTAAAAAAATACCGATACTTGTAAAAGGAATCATAGAACCATTTGACCATGTTGATTTCTCCCGAGTTCACTTCAAAGAGTTTGGGCAGTTCAGCCTGAACTTCGAAATCGTCTACACAGTAAAATCCCCTGATTATGCGAAGTATCTTGATACCCAGCAAGCGATTAATTTTGCGATACTCGAAACCTTTGAGAAAGAACATATCGAGCTTGCGTACCCCACACAGACGATTTTTTTGAATGAAACAAAAAGAAATTCCTAAGGAGTAATTTGGTTTACCGCCCTTCCGACTTTTGTCAGCATGTTCAAAGATGGTAAAAACAATTTAGGATTTATTTTCCTCAGTACGAAACTCATTCTGATATAGTTCAATCCTATAAGATTCCATTTCAGGAAGTCATGGTAGATGAGCATCGGGTATTTTTTCTGCTGGTTCGTTCCAATGCATCGTCCTGCGATGTCTCCACTCATCAACGCTCGGTATATTCCCTGCCCTGAAAGCGGGAATGTCCCGACGCCAGCATCACCGACAAAGAAAATATTTTTAAACATGAGCGGATGTTGTAACCCCAAGGGAATCAGTCCTCCGACTACATAGGTGATTGTTCCGGTGATATGATGTTGTTCTTTAAACGACCCAAGTAACTCCCTTAAATTATACCCCAGATCTCCCAGGGTTCCGATTCCAATGTTCATCTCGCGTTTTTCCGGGTTCCGTGGGAACATCCAGTAATACCCAAGAATTGGTGTGAAGATAAGTTGTACGGTATCATCAATAAAACAGTTTGCATCCTCCACCGTTTGTTGATACGTGACTCCAACAGGTCCAGTACCAAACCCAAGCTCTCGTTTTATCGAACTGGGACATCCTGAGGCGTCAACGATATAGGCTCCATCAAGATCATCCACTGATCTGATTTTATCACCGGTAGAGATTCTAACGTTAAGTTTCTCGGCATCACGTGCCAACTGGCAGATGAATTCTTGTCGATTCAAGATATAGGCGACCCCAGGTGGTCGTGTCGCGTGGTACGAATGTTTCCCGACGATGACACTTCCTTTCGTAATCCGGTCAAAAATGCTTTTTTCAACTGGTTTCCACTTTGACCATTCACGCTCGACGTTATGCGCCTCACCGCATCGGCGCCCTTCAGGGTTATATCCGATGATCTTATACTTTTCATGAACAATGACGTCAATAGAAGGATTATGTTCTTTTATTGAGAGTGCGGTACTGAGGCCGCTCAGGCTTCCTCCAACGATATCAACCTGCATACCAACCATCAATTCTCAAATGGACTTTAATAAGAATTCGCTTTGCTCATAAATAGTTATGTCGATGTCCTTCTCCCTTTTTTCTCTTCCTTTTCTTTATGATTTTTTTTAATTTACGTCCGATCAATCTAAAGAGAGCGTTTCCAGATGCGAATGGAATGATAATGACAGCAACGTTCAAAAGAAAAAAACCAATACACATGTGGTTCACCTAGCCCCGTAGTGTAGCGGTCAATCATACGAGACTCTGGCTCTCGTGACAGCGGTTCGAATCCGTTCGGGGCTATCTTTTTTGATCTCACCAGCTTACTCAAGCATAATCACCGTGATGGTGTCCGATAGTCCCACGAGTGCTCCCTCTGTCCGCTTTCCCATACTGCAATTCACCACCGTGGTCTTCCCCGATACCGTCACCCCCGGGTCCTCATGGATATGACCGCATAACACCAGACGCGGTGCGCAGGTGTCGACAAGATCACGAAGTGCCTTACTGCCGCCATGGGTCCCAATGAAGATCTTATCTTGCAGCTTATACGGTGGTAAATGGGTGACAAGGACGCTATTTTCATGGAGAACGGCTCTGAGGGGTTTCTTGGACGATCCATCGCTAATCCTGATATCTGCAAGGGATGATGGGAGATCACCTCCAATCCCGATGAACGGAACCCCGTGGCTTATGACCCGTTTCAAATGAATATTCGTTGCCCTGCTCGCATCGATAGCCTGGGGTACATCCGCCGAATCAATGTTCCCATGGACTACGAGCGTCTCCACTGGGATCTGATTGAGGAGATTCTTGGCAATTTCTCCTGGGCCAAACTGGGTGAGATCACCACAGACAACTACCAGGTCCGGTTTCTTGGCCTCGATATTTTGTAACACAAGGTTCAGACGATATTGCGATCCATGGAAATCAGCAGCCGCAAGAATCCTCATACGAACCAGGAAATCCCACACTCATTAAAAAGATTGTTGAAACAAACCAAGGTCAAAAAAAAAAAAAGAAGGGTTACCGGCTGGGTTGTTTCGGGTACATTCCAGCCTTGGTATCTTCTTGAAAAATTTCAGAGAACTTTTCAGCGAATTCTCTACTCAATTTCATACGCTTCCCTACTCTTACTCTCCAACTCCTTCTTAGAAGAAATATCGTGTTTGTCTATAAATAATTTACTCGATTTTTATGTTATTTTTTCCCGGTATTCGTCAAGTTTATCAGGAAAGATATTAATACCACCTTCATGGATAACGGGTAAAATCCGCAATGGATTTGAAGAAGGGACTCTATGACAAAAGAGGAAGAGATCACCAAGAATTTAACCCTGATCGAGTACTATAAACAACAACTGGAATCGATCGATGCCCAGCTCCAGTACCTCCAAACCGTCCTCTCTGAGTACCAGCGTGCGAAGATGACCGTGGAACAGCTCCATGCCGCAGATGCAAACACCGAGGTTCTCATCCCTCTTGGCGGGGGAACATTCGTCAATGGCTCACTGAAGAACACATCCAATGTCCTGATTGGTATCGGCGCGTGCCTCGTGGTAGAAAAATCGATCGATGAGGCGTTACTGAAACTTGATGATCGGATCAAGAAAATCCAGGAGAATCAAGAGAAAGTAATCTCCATAGGGCAGAAAATCCAATCTGATGCGGAGGACCTATCACAAAAAACACAGAAAATGATGGAAGAAGCACAGCGGTAAATCGTATTTGAGGAAGTTCATGTTCAATTTTCTGAAGAAAAAACTGAAAATTTTTGAGAAAAATCTCGAGGCTGAGATTGAAGCTGAGTTGAAAAAAGAAGAAAAAATCGAGAAACGACAGGCCGAGCAGCAGGCAGCACCTCCATCCACACCTCCTGAGACTGTGCCCCCGTCTCAACCAGTGGAAGCACCGCCAGCGAAACCTCTTGTGAAAGAAGAAGAGAAACCAATGGTGACCCGGAAACGAGCGTTGCGGGTACAAAAACCGGTCAGCGAAGAGAAAAAAGAGCGGGACAGACAAATCGATAAGCAGATCGAGGAAAGCATTGAAAACGAATTGCAGCGCGTTCTTCAAACCCGGAAGAGCATCGAGGAAGCGGTGGGGGGCGAGAAGAAACCAAGTTGGACGATTGACGAATCGAAGTTAGACGAACTCCTCTGGGACCTTGAGATGGGACTTTTGGAGGCTGACGTGGCGTACTCGGTGATCGATTCCATTAAGAAGGATGTCAAGCAGGAGATCAAGCGAGTCCCGTTCGATAAGGGGAAAGCAGGGGAGCTTGTCGAAACGGTTCTTAAGAATGCGATAGGGCATGTGCTCAAAGCAAATAATTTTGATTTCAACAGGTTTATCGAGGAGCGGGAAAAGCCGGTCGTAATCATGTTCGTCGGGGTGAATGGGACCGGGAAAACCCTTTCCATCGCGAAGATCGCCTGCCAGTTGCACAAAATGGGTAAGAGCTGTGTGATGGCTGCTGGTGACACGTTTCGTGCGGGGGCGATTGAGCAGCTTACGATCCATGCGGAGAACCTTGGCGTGAAAATCATTAAGCACGGTCCTGGGTCTGATCCTGCAGCGGTCGCGTTTGATGCGATTGAGCACGCGAAAGCAAAACATAGAGACGTGGTGCTTCTGGATACGGCTGGTCGGATGCAGACGAACTCGAACCTCATGGACGAGATGGCGAAGATCAAACGGGTCGCAAAGCCTGACCTCATTATCTTTGTCGGAGATGCATTATCGGGGAATGATGCCGTCGAGCAGGCGAAGCGGTTCAACGAAGTCGTTGGAATCGACGGGGTGATTCTCACGAAAGTCGACGCGGATGCAAAAGGTGGTAGCTCCCTTTCGATTGCCTATACGATTGGGAAACCCTTGTTGTTCATTGGGGTTGGTCAGAAGTACGAAGACCAGATACCGTTTGACCCGGACTGGATGATTAAGAATATTTTTGAAAAATAATTTTTATTTTAATCTTATTAAATGTAAAATCGAAGATTTTGTTCTTTATAATTTTCATAGCCGGCGTCGAATACGTAAAAGTCCGCATTAAATAATGAGAAAGAATGTATCCATCTTTTCCCCGACTGCCAACTCTTTCCTTATAATAGGATTTTTATTCATAATTTTTCCACGAGTGTATCATATTTTATCAATGAGAAAGCGGACTTTTTTCATGTCTATTATCTCATTACAGTGCGATATACATGTTCCAACACAGAATGTTTCCCCAGTCATTATGGTGATTAAAATAAAAAGTAAACAAATAAATATAAAAGTAAATATTTGGAACAATATACAACCAGGAAACCAACAAAGTGTCGGTGTATCTCTCCAAGTCATGTTTTGCGTCGAACTAATGTCATAGTAACCAATGGAGATGGGACCATCTCTTAATTGTCGGAGTTCATAAGCAATTCGCTCAGCATTCATATCTGTGATTTTTTCTTTTCGTTGGAGGTAACTAAGTAGGAGGTCCATAAAATTATTAAATGCTTTATCATCCATTGCCTTGATATATTCCATTGCTCTTTTTAATAAATCAGTTCTGTTATCTGGGGAAGGGATATTTAGGTAAGGTTCCTTTCCCTCTCCAAGGTAATGGTATATCATTCCGTTCTGCTGCTGATTGATTGCTTTTTGTGTCCTGAAGATGAACAGGGGAGATCCAGGCATAGCTGATGATTTAAGAGATTGATATCCAATCACATTATTCAACGAAACGAGAACAAGGAGAACCACGGCAATGATACTTATTCCAATTAGTGGTAGTTTTTTCATCTGTCATCCTTCCTATGATTTCAAGCTTTCTTTCTATGGCTCTATTCTTACCCAAAACGCAGTCCCAAGAAAAGTACTCTCTCCTTGGACTAATAGTTTTAATCCTGTAAAATCGATCGCTCCCAAGGTTATGAAAATGCCTCCTGAAAAATAACCAGTCCATGTTTTCACACAAGTCAAACCGACGGTGTATATCCATCCATTTGCAGGTTCGATATGGAAGCTCGGTCGTGAGTGCATATCACCAAAGAGTATCCAATTCAAAAATGCTAGGGGAATGAAATTTCCAACAAGGACTGAAAGAGCAAAAATAATTTCGAAAAGTAAAGATATTCCAGGTAGACTTGGATATGATGCGCCATAAGGGATAAGGGCAATTCTTGATATTAACGAAATAAAATATGTTCTCGTTGACTGTCCAGCAATGAAACAGAGTACGTTGCTATTGACCATATATTGATTTGTACTCCTCAGTTTTTCAAGGAATGTTGTGCCTCTTCGGTACTCATACCTTTTTGTTACAAGTTTTTGAGCTTTCTCAACACTCATCCCCTTCGGCAACAACCCAAACTTGTTCAATTCCCTAACCGCTTCCTTGAAAATAGGAACTGCTTCCTCCCTGGTTGTTGTCTGGTTCAATCGTGCCCTGAAATCAACAAGATACTGCTCCAGATTCTGATACTGTTGTCCGGTGAGTTTCACGGTTGTGTTTCCAAATCCCTGGATGCCACATGCTTGGGTGGTCACTTCCACTGAATCACTATCATTTGATGCTTTGGCAACATTAAAGTTGATGCTAGGTGCTATAGAAAGACCAATGAACAAGAGAATGACTCCAAACACTAAACAATGATTTACTCTATTGTTTTTCATTTTGCATCATCCTCCAATATCATAGGGAACTTGTGCAGGATACCAGTCAACACTAAAACCAGGTCGATAAATCCATTGCCATTGACTATGCATCGGAAATGGATAATACCCAAAACGGGTTTGTATGCTTCCCAAAATAATTTTGCAGAATCTAGCGTTGTGTGGTTCGTAATAATTACGGATCCATTTATTACTATGCGCAAATCGATAAACAACCGAAAAGAATCCGTTAATACTATTGTTTATCAAATTATTTCTTTTGATTATTGTACCAAAGGCATAGGATAACTGCACACCGATAATGTTATTAGCAATACGGTTTTCAACACACCTATTCAATATGCCTGCACACGATACCCCTTCTTCTTTATTGCTTGTTATACTATTTTGACATATCGAATTTCTTGAGGACTCCAGGTCAAGGGAAATACCATTTCTATTATTGTTTATAATTATATTTTTATAGATTGAATTATCAATACACGGTCCTACGATTTCTATCCCATCCTTCCCATTAGATGTAATTGTGTTGTAAGATAGATTATTATGAGCTGAGGCATATAGTCGGATGCCAGAATCAGAAGTTCCATTGATTGTATTTTCATAAATCATATTCGATGAAGAATAACCAAGTTGAATGCCCCATCCCTTCGAGAGGATTAAGTTTTTAATAATGCAATTTGTACAATTTCCCAGGATTATTTGCGACGCATTAGAAGGAACTGTTACTGCTGATGCGTGTTGATAATAATAGATCGGTTTCCTGTTCAAGGTGTTATTTTCAATGAGGTGGGTATCCCAATAGGTACTATTCTTGCCAAATAGTGCAATTCCTTTCGAATCAACAAATGTGTTATTTTTTACGGTTGTTCTCACCGCTTCATCAAGGTTGATAGACCCTGATGAAATAAGGAGATTGTTTTCTACGATAGTATCTTTTGCGACCCAAGTTATTGTAATATCCGTTCCGTTTTCAATAATATTGTTTCGAATGGTATTATTTGAACCATATTTTAAAATCATACTACCGTTCATGAGATGATTGTTGAAAATGACATCTTTTCGGGGGTTACCCCAGATATTGATCACACCTCCGTATATTGTATTATTTGCAACCACATTTTTTAGGTGCGGCGCTCCAATCTCGATTCCGCCCGAACAATTCATGATAATATTATCAGTAACCCGATTGAAATTCGAAGCGTAGAAGAATATAGCGACCGGATACGTGCTGTTTCCAACAAATATATTATCTGTAATGTTAATATAATTAGGATTCACTCCTGGTTCCCACTGGCTGCTAATTAAAATCCCGCTGTCATCATATGTACCCCAGTTTTTTAAGGTAAATCCGCGCACCGCGATTTTATTTACCTTACATACCATCACATTCTCGTTTTTTTGAGCATCGATAATTGTCGAATATTTATTTTCTCCAATAAGTGTAAGTGATTTTAATATTTGGAAAGATTCATAGTATGTTCCATTATAAACATAAATGGTGCTCCCGGCACTCGCATTTTCAATCGCATCTTGAATCTTTGAGTAGTTCCCAGGACCATTGCCGCCAACGTACAACCAATTTCCTCTTGATATGGGCAAGGAGGATTTCTCTATCTTTTGTGCTGTAAATTGATTGATACTCGTTATAGCAAACAAGAGAATGATTCCAACTGCTAAGCCTTTCCTAACAATAGTATTTCTATCCATTATTTTCCTACTCCTTTACAATTTATATCAATTACTCTTAAATAAGTAATTTAAGAATAATTATCACCTAGAAGGATACTAATGATTATGATTAAGACATAATTTAAAAATACCCATATCCACCATAAAGAACAACCAAGAAACCATTGACAAGATGGATTGCATAGGGGAAAAGTCGTAGGTGGACAACCACGGGTAATATGTGAACTATCTTTCGGTATTATACTCAATTGTTTCTTGATTTCACCCGGGTCGTTTTTCAATTCAAAAAGAAGACGAAGGATTTGTTGTCTATTTTCATTCACCATCTTGTTACTACCAATCACACCGGCCAATTCTGCCAATTGAGCGTCGCTCATTTTGCTGATCCTCTCAATAATTTTTTGAAGAGATTCGATTCTGATATCTCTGTTGAAAATCGATAACTTGCTTTCTTTTCCTTTTCCAAGATAATAAGATGTTATTTGTTTTTGTTCTCCATTGATTGTTTTTTGTATTCGGATTGCAAACAATGGTGAGTTGGTTATGGTTTCACTATTAGCTTGTTTTCCAATAACTACAGTAAATGATGTCAACAAAATAAGGACAACAGCTCCGATACTACCTATAATAATTTTCTTTTTCTTATTCATAATTCCTTTCCTCCCTTCTTAGATATGTCATCTAGCAACTCGCTTTCATCAATCGAATTTGAACCGAGCAATAGTGTTGAAAACCCTTCCTGTTCAACGATGAAGTCGATCACGAGCGATCTTGGTGATACTCGCGGACTCCACAGAGTGATTTTGGAGTAAAGTCTTTTTAATCTCGTTCATCCCGTACGGGCACTTGGTGATATCTGCGATAATGGACCATCGCGCCTTGGTTCCCCGTTGGAAGCTTTTTGACTCGGTCATAATAAGATCGATGTTGATTTTTGCGAGGGTCTCGGCGAGCTTTGCGAGGCTTCCTGGCTTGTCATCGAATTCTATTTCTATTTTCACGAGGTTGTCTGCTTTTCCATAAATGGGGCTGATGATGAGCGTATTTGTTTTTGCATCAAGGCTCATCAGCACCTCGTCTCCTTCTTTGAGATCAAGGGTCTCTCTGAATTCGGTCGGTATGACGAGACGTCCCCGGGTATCTAAGCGGATAATCGAGTTCATAACTCACCTTTGTGGGAATTATGTGGGATGTATATCAAGAGCGATATATATAACTTGCGTTTTCCTTATAGAATGATAAAAAAGCAAAAACTCCTCTTAGACAAGAATAGTCGTCCCATCAAACGGCTGCCCTACGATTGCTTTCTCTAATTGATCGAGCCGCTTTCCGTTTACGACG